>Ga0180438_10000774_pt1 | contig 58387 bp, 61 predicted proteins | sample SS_ome_12_FD_132455 | JGI IMG/M metagenome (GOLD analysis project Ga0180438, IMG submission 132455) | Hypersaline lake sediment archaeal communities from the Salton Sea, California, USA - SS_3_D_2 metaG | ecosystem: Environmental > Aquatic > Non-marine Saline and Alkaline > Hypersaline >... | reverse complement strand
ATGCTCGAGGAGAAAGAATTAAAGCTAGGTTCTTCGATTTAATTTTTATCCTATTTAAGTTATTCCTTGCATTTTCAAGTGCGTTATTAGCGATAAATCTTGCATCTATTTCATTAATTTTCCGTTTTATCTGATAATCAAACCCATTTGAAATTTCACCTGTTTTATCATCTTTAAGGGTGATTTCTGAAAAGATGGAAAAATGAGTTTCTTTACTAAATATTTCAATTCCATTTGAATTAAGGATAAAGGTTTTCGTATTATTGGAGGTGAAACTAGCCGATTGAGAGATAGCAGACTGTTCTTTAGAACATTCATCAATTAAATCATTTAAATATATAATTGAATCTTCTATTTTTAAATTCTCAATATCCTTATCATAAATTCCTTTAACAGGGGGGTATCTTGAAGACTTTGCGGGTAGATCTATAAAGTCTGGATCGATACTGCCTGCTTTCATCATTTTAGACGCGGTTTTCACTATTTTTTCGATCGACATAGCGTTGAGTATATTTGTAAACGCAAAACCTAAAGAGCCGTAATGATTATAAACTCGAATTGATATACCACCTTCATTTCCCACCTCATTATGCTTAATAGCGTTTTGTTCGACTTCGATGTTTAAGTATTCGTTTAACCCAACAAAAATCTCTGCACATTTTAAATCTCTTATATCTTTTTGTGCTAGATTAATTCCTTTATTAGCAAGAGCAAAAATATCATAATTTTCATCCATTTAATTTAAGCCTCCGACCGTTATATCATTTATTCTAATGTAAGGCCCCCCATCACATACCCTAACACTTTGACCAGATTTTCCGCAAATTCCGTCCGAATAATTAAAACTAGATTTATCACTTATACCAGATATTTTGTTCAAAACTTCTAATATAATTCCCGAAAGGGCAACATCTCTCATTAATTGTTTCTTTTCACCGTTTTCGATTTCATAAGAAAACTTACACTTAAATTGGAAATTACCAGTAGTAGGATTGGTGTATCCGTATAGAAAATCTTCGCACAAGATCGCATGTTTAGTGTCCTCTATTAGCTCATCAACCTTCCAATCTTTTGGTTCTAAATAAATAAAACCCATGCGTACTAAAGGTTTAGAAGAACTAGATGAAGCTCTTCCATGGCCGTTTGGAGCTACATTCATACGTGAGGCTGTTTCAATATTATGTAAATAGTTTTTAAGTATTCCATTTTCAATAACAGTGGTAGATTGTGATTCAATTCCCTCATCATCAACATTATAGCACCCGTACAATTCATATGGCAGGTTAAACTTTTTACCTTGCCCTAAAGTTGGGTTATCTATAATCGTTACCTCATCAACTGCCACTTTCTCATCAATTTTCCCTTCTAGAATGCTTTCTTTATTAAGAACTGTATCCGCTTCACATGCATGTCCAAAAGCCTCATGTATTAGTGTCCCTGTGAGCTTTGGATCAGCTATAATGGTGCATTTTCCTCCTTTTGGAGATTTTGCTGTCAAAAGTTCAATCGCTTCGGTAGCAGTTTTTTTACTAATTTCATTTGCATTTTCAGTAGTTAATACTTCAAATCCACCGATTCCACCAACAGAGTTAATTGATCTTTGGATAATTCCTTTCTTTTTGGAATAAACCATGCTAAATAAGCGTAAAAAGGAAAGCTTTTGAATAATCCTACTTCCAAAGGAATTTATTAATACTGAATTTGCAATATTATCTGTATAAATCGTGTGAGTGTTAGTGATTTCATTTGCAAAATTTGCGGCAATTTTTTCATGGTTTTTAACTAATTTGATTTTATCTTCAATATTAACATCCTCTAAGGGAATTTTACTAAAATTCTGATAATTAATTTCTTGGGGATTTAGTTGGTTTATTGTAAACTTAAAATTTAATAAAGATTCGGAGAGTTTAGCCAGTTTTATTGACTTTGAAAATGAGTTTAAAATTTCATTCTTGTTTAAATCCTTTAACACACAAAATCCCCAGCCTCCATTAATAAAGGCTCGAATCCCACAGTCGTTTACTTCATAGTAGGATATTTCTTTGCTTTTTTGGTCAGTAAAATCAACAGTAGTTCCAATATTTTTACTAGCTCGGACATCCCAATATTGAATTTGGTTTTGAGCAATAATATTAAGTTGTTTTACTAGACTGTGATCAAATATTTTTAAGTCATCTGAAAGTTCCATTGATAAATGCTTCGTATTATTACTTCTAATGACTATAGAAAAGTTGCAAATACTTTAAAGGTTAAAGTTTTAAGTTAAAATATTTTATTTTCTTAGTTTAAAATTTACATAAATATTTTTTTCAAGATTAAGAAATTTATTTAATGAGAGATTCTCTGATTTTTCTTTTAGCTTTTTGATAATTTTAATTGCCTCATGAAGGCTGCATTGTTGTGAAAATTTTGTAGAGTTTTTAAACTGAAAGGATTTCGCGCATTTCCAGCACCTTTTAGTTTTTATAATTTTATTTGAATAATACCACTCCCCGCAATGATAGCACCGAAAGAAGTAAAATTTCTGGATATTGGGTATCACAATACTAAGAGATATAATAAATTTTTATTTTAACTCAGTGAATTAATTTATTAAATTATACAGAGGTTTTAATTAATTTATAAGGGAAATCATATTTTACTCTTTTTTTGATATTCTTGGTAATAATAAAATTGGAAGATACATTTTATTCATTTAAGGAGTTAAAGTAAAGTCACATTAAATAAAATGACTCATAAATTTATAAGTCCAATTGAAAATAGATATCGAACTCCAATTGCTGATTTGTTTACTCAAGAAAAAAAATTGGAGTATTGGTTGAGGGTTGAGGCTGAATTAGCTCTAGCACATGCAAAATTAGAAAGTATTCCTAAAGATAGTGCTAAGGAAATTAAGAAAAAGGCAAATTTAAATTATGTTAAATTGGAAAGAGTTAACCAAATCGATAATGAGATACACCATGATTTAATGGCAATGGTAAAGGCCTTGAGTGAACAATGTGAAGGGGATGCTGGCAAATATGTTCATTTAGGGGCTACTAGTTATGATATTGAAGATACAGCTTCAGCATTACAACTAAAAGAAGCATTACTTATTATTAGAAAATCTTTGATTGAGCTATTAAGTGAATTGATTAGAGTTATGGAAGAAAAAAAAAAGTTAGTGTGTATAGGAAGAACTCATGGTCAACATGCTTTACCTACTACATATGGAATGAGATTTGGTGTGTGGAGCTATGAAATAGATCGTCATATAGACCGAATTGATGAAGTTTTGGAAAGAATTTCTTATGGTAAAATGTCTGGGGCTGTTGGCACAATGGCTAGTTTTGGAGAAAAAGGAATTGAATTACAGAAATTGGTAATGAACGCTCTGGAACTCAATCCCGTGTTAATTGCTAATCAAATAATTCAACGGGACCGTCATGCTGAAGTTCTTTTCCTTACTGCATTAATTGCACAATCTCTTGCAAAAATTGCAAAAGAATTCCGAATTTTGCAAAGAAATGAAATTGCAGAGATGTTCGAACCCTTTAAAAAAACTCAGGTTGGTAGTTCAACAATGCCACATAAGCGTAACCCTCACAAATCAGAAAGAATTTGCAGTTTGGCTCGATTATTAAAGTCTCATATAATCACTGCATTAGATAATATTATTTTAGAAGATGAACGAGATTTAACTAACTCCGCTAATGAGAGATTCATTTTTTCCGAGAATTTCATATTATTGGATTATATTATTTCACAGATGAAAAATATGGTTAAAAATCTTGAATTTGATGAAGAACAAATAGAAAAGAATCTAAATTTAACCAAAGGAGCGATTTTAGCAGAAAGAATTATGGTTGATTTAGTCAAGAAAGGTATAGGACGGCAAGATGCTCATGAGATATTACGAACAGCAGCAATCAAGGCTAAAAAGGAGAATCGTTATATTAAAGAGATATTAATAGAGTTAGAGATTATCAATAAAAAATTTTCATCTGAAGAATTGGATACAATCTTGAATCCTTATAATTATATTGGAAAAGCTATTGAACAAGTGGAATCCCTTATTAAAAATTTAAAACAAAAACATAACTTATCATAATGTCAGAAGATAATAAGAACCTGTATTCAAAGTTAGGAGTTTCTTCCAAGAAAGAGGACGTGCATAAAGCAATCAGTCAAATTGACAAAGGTTTATTCCCAGGGGCTTTCTGCAAAATTGTTCCAGATGTGATTGGAAGGAAGAATTACTGTTCAATTTTTCATTCTGATGGGGCGGGAACAAAGTCATCCTTAGCTTATATGTATTATAAAGAAACAGATGATTTATCTGTCTTCAGGGATATTGTTCAAGATGCTATTGTAATGAATATAGATGACGTTGTGTGTGTTGGTGCAGTTGGAGATTACTTTTTATCCAATAATGTTGGTAGAAACAGCCTTTTTATATCGGGAGATATTATTAGCACAATTATAAATGAATATTCGTCATATAGTAGATTTTTAACCGGTTTGGGTTTAAAATTGATATTATGCGGGGGAGAAACTGCTGATGTAGGTGATATCGTAAAATCATTATTAATAGATGCCTCTGTTTTTACTACAATGAAAAAGGAAGACGTTATTGATGCTAGCAATATTAAACCTAATGATGTAATTGTAGGATTTGCAAGCTCTGGTGAAGCAATTTATGAAGATAGATTTAATAGCGGAATAGGAAGTAATGGTTTAACTCTTGCAAGACACGGAGTATTATCGCATGAATATTATACTAAATATCCTGAATGTTACAATCAAGATCTTGATCCTAACTTAGTTTTTTTTGGAAGGCACACCCTTACAGAAAAAATAAAGGATTATAATTTAACCGTGGGGAGAGCCTTGTTATCTCCAACCAGAACTTATACTCCTATTTTAATCGAGGTATTCAAGAAGTATCGAAAAGAAATCCATGGAGTTATACATAATACTGGAGGGGGTCAAACTAAAATCCTTAATTATGGAAGAGGAATTAGATATATAAAAAATAATTTATTTAAGTTGCCTAAAATATTCGAGATTATTCAAAATTCTTCTGAAACTCAATGGAAAGAAATGTTTCAAGTGTTTAATATGGGGCATAGAATGGAACTATATTGCGATGAGGCTATTGCTGGAGAGATTATGAAAATTTCACGCAAATTTAATGTGGAATCAAAAATAATCGGACATTGTGAGAAAGCTAGTGAGGAGAATAAAAACGAACTCGTAATTAATTCAGAGTTTGGTGCATTTAAATACGTTTAAATTAATAAAATATTTTCGAATTTATCAAGAATTTATTTCTGAGCAAATTAAAACAAAAAATTTAAAATAATTTCATAATAATTATTTTTTAATCAAAAGTAGTGGTAGATAATGGGGAAAAAAAAATCACCTCTTAAAACTCTTTTTAAAGAAAGGGTTTATTTTTTGTTCGAAGTCTTAATTATCTTTTTAGGCTTATTTATTTTTATGTTAATCCCAGTTTACTTGGTCCCCGTTCTTATAGAACCAAGTTCGGTACTTTTTGAACCGATATATTATATTGTACGGGCAGTAAGCGCCATTATTGCAATAATTATCTTTTTATATCTATCCAACTTTATTATGGAATCTCAGAAACGAAAAGTTATTCTCAATGAGGATATAGTTCCTGCTCAAAACTTTATAAATCTTTTTCGAATTTCGAAAAAAAATGTTAAATATCAATTTCTATATGGGATTCTAATTTTATTTTTAATTTTTATTCCATTAGACTTTTTTACATATCTTTTTTTACCCGATATGATAAGTTATTCCGCAATTGCATTAGACCCAAGTGCGGAATTTTCTTTAAATTCCTATCTCTTAGAAGATTATTTTATATTTCTAATTTCAGTGATAATTGTTCAAGTTTTTGTCGCGGTATATGAAGAAGCGCTAACGAGAGGTTTTTTAACTAATAGAGGGAGCGATTATATGAACAAGATGTCTGCTGTTATCATCTCCTCATTCTTTTTTGGCCTTGGACATTATAGATATATTTTTACGCGAACTACAATTGGGTTTCCTGCATTATATCCTTTTATATGGTTTATTCAGACCTTCTTAGTAGGGATAGTCCTTTCTATGATAGTCTTGAAAAAGCATTGGATTTTTCCAGTCATTTTTGCTCACGGTTTTAACAATATAATTTCTGCTCATGCTATTTGGAATTACTTAAAAGCAAATGATTTTATCTTGATGACTCTCACAGTGTATATTCCATTATTAGTCATAAGCGTTATATTATTGGTATGGCAGTTCTCAAGAATTAAGGAGAGTATTACCTCCGGATTCAAAGAATTTAAATTATATTTCAAGAATGATGAGAATATTGGGGAGGAAACATTGGAGAAGTTCGTGAGGATCATGTATGATTTCCTTTTTGGCTTTATAATCTTTTTAGTTGGGGTAATAATCATTTAATGAGTATTGATACGAATGGTGAAATTCGGTATTCTCTCTGATACATTAATAACTTCAGAGGATAGTATAACGTATCAAAGGTCTATTTTGAGCCAAATTTCTAGCGCTTTTAAAGACGTGGATGAAATTATTCATGCGGGTAATATCATCGAACCCGAATTCTTAAAATTATTAAAATCAATTGCTCCTATTAGATGTGTTAAAGGGGATTTGGATCAAATTATGGAATTGAAAGAGTTTTTGAAAATTCCCGCTGGGGATTACAATCTAGGAGTAATACATAAGAAACCTGAAAATTTGGAGGTTTTTTACAAACAAAATAACTTACACATCTTGATTTTTGGACATACAAGACAAGCACTAATCGAGGGTACAAGTTTTAATACGTTATTAATAAATCCGGGAAGTCCAACAAAACCGATTGCGCCTCCAGCTAAAAAAGGGTTTGAAAAACCACTCGCTCGACCGAGTGTAATTACACTTTCTATTGATGAAAACAATATTTTATCAACTTTTATAATAAACTTAAAAAACAAGTAAGTTAAAAATAAATATTATATCGTTCATATTATTTATACACAATTATATTTAGCAAGAAGTTTTATTCTTCTTGTAACTATCTTTAAACGGGTGGATATTGGAAATGGTAAGCAGACTTGAAATGATTCTAAAGGAATTAAATGATAATGGGAATTTCAGAGCATCTTTATTTGCAACTTCAACAGGACTTGTATTAGCATCTCAAAAGTCAGAAAAAATAGATGAGAGAGTTATAGCAGCTATGGGTTCATTATTGAGTGACGCTGCGTATAAAGCTTCTGAAGAAATGAATTTATCTGTTTTATCGAGTTTAAAAATAAAGTATCTAAAAGATTTTATAGTATGCCGTAATATCCTTATGCCTGATGGAAAAACTCAATTCATTTTAGCGGTTTTATCCAAACCACCGGAATCGGATGATATCGAAAAATATTATGATCAACTTCTAGATTGGGCAGTTGATAATTCTTCACAAGATTTAGAAAAATTATCTTCGATTTAAGCTAAACTAAGGCTTTAAAGAAATTTCTGTTTAAATATTTTCTAAATAAACTTAGATTCATTTTTTGTTTATAACTTAGAAATGAAAACTTTAATTATTCTTTTGTTACTTCAAGATATATGAAAGCTGCCTTTATTAAATCGCATGGAGATTTAGAGCAATTAAAAATTGGAGAACTTGATGCTCCGCAAATCAAACCAAATGAAGTATTAATTAAGACGGAATTTAGTGCATTAAATCACATTGATATTTTTATAATTAAGGGTTGGCCGGGCTTAAGCCTTGAAATGCCTCATATTTTAGGAAGTGATGGGAGTGGAGTTATTAAAAAAATAGGTTCCGCTGTTACAAATATCAGTATTGGAGATCGAGTTACAATTAATCCTGGATTAAGTTGTGGTAAATGTAATTATTGTCTTTCAGGAAAGCAAAACTTTTGTAAAAATTTCTCAATAATGGGAGAAAATCAATGGGGGACTTTTTGTGAATTTTTTAAAGTTCCTGAAGAAAATGCACTACTCATTCCAAAAGATTTTTCATTTGAACTCGCTGCTGCAGCTCCTTTAACATTTCTAACCGCCTGGAGGGCTTTGACAACTCAAGCTAATTTAAAACGAGAGGATTTTGTCTTAATACACGGCGCGGGAGGAGGTGTTTCTACAGCTGCAATTCAAATTGCTAAATACTTAGGAGCGAAAGTAATTACAACTACAAGTGATTCAAATAAAAAGAAGAAGGCTGAAGAGTTAGGAGCAGATTATGTTATAAATTATAAAGAGAATCGTGATTTTGGCAAAACTATTTATTCAGAGATAACTAAAAAGAAGGGGGTAGATGTAGTACTTGATAGTGTGGGTAGGGATACCTTTCAGAATAGTTTAAGATTACTGCGACCAGGAGGATGCTTAGTTAGCCCAGGAGCGACTACAGGAGCAATAAGTGAAATTGATATCCGCCAAATTTTCTGGAAGCAATTAAAAGTAGTAGGTTCTACCATGAGCAATCAAAGAGAATTTAGGGAAGTAATGACCTTAATATTTCAAAAAAAACTCAAACCGATAATTGATAAAGTATTCCCTTTGAATGAGGTGAGAGCGGCTGAAAAATATTTAAAAGAAGGAAACCAGTTTGGGAAGGTGCTTTTAAAGATAATTGATTAATGGAAAGTAGCTTTAAAAAAATCATACACTTCTTTTGCAACTAAATGCTCAAAGCCCCAATAAAAATGATCAGCCCCCTCAATTATTTTTTTTGTTTTGGGGGTTAAATAGTATTGATAGTGTTCATTAAAATTAGTATATAATGCGATCGTATCATTATCTCCTTGAATAAACAGCTTTGGTTTATCAGTTTGCGAAAGATTTTTAAATTTTGAACCCATAAAATCCCATGGAAAAGAAATAGCACAATATCCTATGATTTTTTCAGAATAATTAACTGCTGAACACCCTATCGCAGCTCCATAAGAATAACCACAAATAAAAATTTTTTGATAATTATAAACCGATATGAGATAATCAATGCACGCGTTTACATCACTTAATTCACCGGTTCCATCTGAATGTGAACCATTAGACAACCCAACTCCTCTGAAATTAAAACGTAAACTTGATATACCATTCGTTATGAAGGTGTTAAATACTGCAGATACCACATTATTATGCATATTTCCTCCATAGCTCGGATGAGGATGTGTAATTAAAATAGCACTGTTGTGGTCATCAGAATGTGAAATGTAAATTTCTGCTTCGAGAATTAATTCACCATTTTTAATGAATACGTTTTTAATTTCTGGCATATTTTTAAAAAATTGTTAATCAATAATAATTCTCCTATATTTCAAATTTTATTATGAGTTATAACCGAATATTAATTGAGGATAAATTACGGAAGTTCCTAGTTGAAGATAATAATTTTATTGATATAAGTTCAAAATCTATTCCTTTTAAGTCTCAAACTTCCGCAAAGATTTATGCAAAAAGTAATGGGTATGTTTCTGGTCTTGAAGAGATGCAAATACTATTTGATATATTAAAAGTTCAAGTTAATTTGAAAAAAAGTGATGGAAGTCAAGTTTTTAACGGTGAAGTTTTAGCAGAATTAAGAGGAAGCACTAGAGCTATTCTTTTAGGGGAAAGATTGGCCTTAAATCTCATGACTCATATGAGTGCGATTACAACTTCAACCCGCAAGTTTGGGGATATAATAAGAGAGTCTGGAAAACCAATAAAAATTGCCTGTACGAGAAAGACGCTTCCGGGACTTCGAATTTTTGAAAAAAAGGCTGTAGATTTAGGAAAGGGAGATACTCACCGTTTTAGTCTAGATGATATGGTTTTATTAAAGGATACGCATTTACGGTTTTATAAAGGAGATCTTGCATCATTAATCATGGAAACGAGAAAAAATACTAGTTTTACAAAGAAAATTGAAGTAGAGGTAGAGAAAATTAATGATGTGGTAATTGCTGCAGAAAATGGAGCAGATATTATTATGTTAGATAATATGAGTCCTGAATTGGTCAGGGAAGCAATAGATATATTGAAAGAAAAGGATTTGCGTAGTAAGGTATTAATCGAAGTTTCAGGAAATATTACCTTAGACAATATTGTTAGTTACTTACCATATGAACCAGATGTTATAAGCACGAGTATTATCACACAAAAACCTTTAGAATTTGTAGATTTTTCACTTAAGTTTGATTAATTTAATGAGTGCATAATTAATCAAGAATAACCTCATGAACTGAACAGGCTACATCCTTTATTCTTACAATTGATTGATATAAATCGTTAATTACCTTAAACTCTCCCACTGCTAAAATGATTTCAATCTTTTTTTCTGCAATTCTCCAATCAGTTATAGCCTTAATAATAGAATGGAACTTATGATTAATTTCAGATATTTCATTAATTATAGGTTCTTTAAATGGATACACGAGATTTATAGTCATTATTTTATATCCTTCGATGTTATCAAACTTTTCATAGTTTTCAATAAATTTTATGATCGAGTCCCTTAATGCTTCACTTTTCGATGCGAATCCACTTTCAATCCTTACTTTTTCAAATCGATCCAATAAATCATCTGTAATTTGCAATGATATAATTTTCATTATATCATAATTTGATACCTTTTATAATAAACATTATAAATAAGAATAGTTATGATAGGAATTTGAAGCTAGGGTATTTTATTAATATACTCAATAGTCTTGTCTAAATCATTACTAAATATTAATTCTAAGATCAACCCTTTCTTGTCGTTACTTTAGCATACCTTTAGGACAATTTGCGAATAATTGTTTGAACATGTTATAGAATTTCTCCAAATTTTCCGTCTCTAAATTATAGGGTTTGCCTATTAATAAGGAGCCCCAATAAATTTTCGCTAATTTTTCAACAAACTCAGCATTTTTTATTGCGTTAAGTGCTGATTTCCCACAAACGATAACTCCATGATTCGCTAATAATGCCCCATTCTTATTTCCTAATGCCTTAATTGCTACTTCTCCCATGTCTTCCGTATGCGCTTCTCCATATTCTGAAATGTCAATTGATCCCCCTAAATAAATTACTTGTTCTTCCATTATTATAGGGATACTTTTCCTAACAACTGATAACATTGTAGCAAATGTGGAGTGAGTATGAATGACACATTGGACTTTAGGACGGGTTTTAAATATTGCAACATGCAACCTAACTTCAGTAGAGGGGAGTTTACCTGAACTTAATGGTGTTCCATCAAATGCCATATGTGTGATTTGCTCTTTTGTTAAAAGATCATACTGATTTCCAGTGGGAGTTATAAGGTATTCTTCTTTTTTTCCTACTCGTAAACTTACATTTCCTTCATTATTTTCTACTAATCCTTTCTCGAAAATGGATTTCGCAGCATCAACAACTATTCTCCTTAATTCATCTATTTTTTCTTGATACACAAATAATAAAATTAAAAATTTAATAAATAGTTAATTTTAAAATTAAAAATTCAATGTAGTCTAAATTTATTAAATTGTTTAAGATTTATCGTGATACGAATATGGATAATTTTACATAAAATGGAAGAATATGAGCCGCTTCATTTTTCATTGCGATTTAGATTGCTTTTTTGCAGCAGTTGAGATTAGGGACAATCCAGAATATAAAGGAAAACCTGTCATTATTGGAGCAGACCCAAAGGGGGGTAAAGGTCGTGGAGTTGTGGCAACTTGTTCTTATGAAGCACGCAAATTCGGGTTACATTCTGCATTACCAATTTCTAAGGCGTATCAGTTGTGTCCTCACGGAATCTATTTACGTCCGAGTTCGTCTAAATATAGTGAAGCATCTAAAAAAGTTATGACCATCCTTCACTCGTATTCTCCTAGTTTTCAACAAGTAAGTATTGATGAGGCGTATATCGATGTTTCAGGTATATGTAATAATTATGAAGAGGCAACAGCTTTAGCTCTAGAAATCCAGAAAGAAATATACCATAAGGTCGGAATTACTTTGTCTATTGGCTGTGCTCCAACAAAATCCATCGCAAAAATTGCATCCGATCAAAATAAACCTAATGGAATCACAGTTATTAAGCCAGATGAGATTCATAGTTTCTTATATAATATGGATATCACTCGAATACCAGGGATTGGAAAAAAAACCAAGAAATATTACAATAAGTTGGGATTTTATATTATTGGGGATATCATTAAAACTCCGTTAGATATTATGATTGAAAAATTTGGAAAATATGGTAAATGGGTTTGGGAAATTGCCAATGGCCTTGATAATCGAGAAGTGAAGGAATTTCAGGAAGAAAGAAAATCAATTAGCAAAGAAAGGACCTTTTATGAAGATACAGGTGATTTCAACCTTATATTATCTAAATTTGAAGAGATTAACAGTAGAATTCATACTTATGTAGAGAAACATAATATTTACTATAGGACTATAACTTTAAAAATACGATTTGAAGGATTTTTGACCTTTACAAGATCTAAATCATTAAATTATCCATTTCAAGATAAAGAAAAAGTAATGAATATCATTTTGAGTTTATATAACGAATTTTCAAAATACCCCAAAAAAGTTAGATTAATAGGAATTAAATTATCAAATATTGAAAAACAAAAGAATAAAAAGCAATTACAGATCCTTCAATTTTCATGAGACTTTTATTTGTTTTAATAGATTTAATGCATTATTGTGAAGCAATCCGTTACTGGAGATGATTCCAGGACTGGTTATGACACATCTTTCATAAACAAATTCTACATCTTTTTTATTAAAGTCAGACACTTTTCCCCCTGCTTCTTTAACTAATAAAGTCCCCGGTAAATAATCCCATGAAAATGAATTATGCATATTCATTGGTTTAATATAGAGATCCGCACTTCCATCTGCAATCATACAAAATTTTAACATACTATCGATTTGAAGTGAATTAGTTATGCCTGCTTCTTTTACAAAATCAAAAACCCATGGTTTATTGTAATGTAACGAGATACAAATACGTGCTTGTTGAAGATTATCCTTCTTACTTACACTTATTGAATTAAATCGTTTATCACCATAGGAAATTTTAGCCCCGCATCCTTTTTCTGCAATAAAAAAAGCATTTCCTAGTTCATTATAATGAGGTACCCCAATAGCAGAAAATAACAAATCAGAACTTTTCATATAACCGATTCCAATAGCATAAGATAATCCCTGTTGATATCCGAGTGTTCCATCAATCGGATCGATTGTCCATTGGTAGTCTGATACTACTCCACTATAATTTATAATATCTTTAAAATCCAAATTAAGGTCAATATTAAGAGATTTAAAACATTTTTTGATTAATTTCTCTGCATCGGGATCAAATGTATCGATATATTTTTCCTCTGCTATAATAGAATCATCCGGAAAATATTTCCTTAATTTTGAAATTATATAAATTTGAGATGCATAGTCTGCTAAGGTTACCGGTGATTTATCTTGTTTTAGATATGATTTGAAATTTTGATCCTTAAACCACTCTGTAATCTGTAATGCTTTTTGTAAAATTCTTTGTAATAAGAATGATTTTTCATTATTTGAAGTCATGTTACATTTTCTAATTAAACTTAGATATTAAAATAATTCTGTCAATTATATGTTCTATAAGGTTGGAATTTTATAGAATCTTAAAATATAAATAAAAGTAATATTATCACTCTAATATGACTGAATTACAGTTTATAGGAATGGTTTTTGAATCTTTCATAATCATTATTGCTGTAATATTATTAACTTTAGTGTATCTAAAATATACGCAAAAAAAACACCGATTGACCTTAACTCTCTTCTTTATATTCTTAAATTACACCCTCGCAATACTTTTTTCATGGCTTTCAAAAGTTTTAGTGTTATATTCTGGTATTGAATATATTTATAACAATACGCTTCCGGATCCTCAAACGCTAGAGTCTTGGATTTTATTTCGAATCACAGATTTTAGAATAAGCTTTGTCTTTCTAGCATTAGCGATATTTTTTTCGTATATCCTAAAAGTAAACGTATTTGAGAAGGGCTATAATAAACTTCTTAGAATTATCATTTTCGTTTATACCATCTTCATATTAATGTATACTATCCTAATATATCAACGGGGAAATACCTTATTGGATGTATTTGCATTCTTATTTATTTTTGTCTTCATGGCAGCGATATATATCCCATTTTTTGTTCGAGCGTTTCAGGCATATAAGTCTACTGAAAATGAAACGTTTAAAAATGCTTTCCTCTCACTTGCATTAATGAGCATAGCTTTTATTTTGATTCCTTTAAACTTTTTTGTTGATAGGGTTTTGATACTATTAGGCGGTCCCGGATTTTCAGTATTTTATTTTTTAGCCTGGATCTTTGGAATATTAGGAATGTTAGGGGCTTATTTTGGGTATATTAGACCTAAAAGCACAGCATGAGGATTTTTATACTAAAAAGAAAAAGTAAATAAATATTTTTTATCTTCTTTTTTTTAATAAATATATTTGATCGTTATGGTGTTTTTTTATTAAAATTCTCCAAGATATATGGATTTTGACTGAATCAGGGATTGTACTTTATCATAGAGAATTCAATGAGAATATGGATGACCAATTATTTGGTGGTTTAATGGCAGCGATAAATTCTTTTGTCGAAGAACTAATTAAAGATGGGCTTTCGAGTTTTGAGTTACAGAATAAGCGTTTTTCTATTCTAAAAAGGAATAGTATAATCTTTATTGCAGTCTCGTCAAAAAAAATTAAAGAGAAGAAAGTTTTAGAAGAATTACAATTAATTGCAAAAAAATTTTTTGAGCTATATTCTGAAGATATAATGACTGTTTGGGATAATGATACTAGTCGATTTTTGAATTTTGAAAAAGAAATACAAAGTAGTCTTGAAGAAACTATTAAAAAATTTCAGGATGCATTCTGGTAAGAGAGTATCTCACACTATCAACCTCAAAATGCACTTATACTTTATAATATATAATCCTAAAAACTAATTTATATTTTGCAATAATGAATATAAAAAAATAAACATATTTTAAAGAAATGAAAGCTATAGGGATAGTTTTTTTGTATGATCGTGCCTTAGGCACACCTGAACTGGTTTCTAAAGATTTTAGTCCACAATTTTCAAATGTATCAGAAAATCTTGTATTAGAGGGCTTACTTGAGCTTCCTGATTTGAAATTTATCCTAGATAATAAAAATATATTCTGGGGGGGTATTAAAGAAAATTTTCAAGAGATACAGGAAAATGAGAATATGATTGGAAGACTTGCTTGGAGAATTTTTAAAGATCACTCTGGGATAGAATCTTCAGAAGAAGTAAAATCACTAATATATAAAGCTAATAATAGTCCTTGGCATTTCACTCTTATGGTATGCGTGTTATATAAGTAAGGATTGTAAATTATTAATGCTTAAATTAATTAGGATTCAAAATTTCTTCAATTTGTTTAAAATAACCATATTTATATAATTCTTCTTGATCTATTTGAAAATTATCTCGAAATTTAGGATCAAACTGGAGCTTCATGTTAAGATTTTGAATAATCTTAAAAAGGGAATAAATTTCAATTTTTTTTAAAAAATCATTTTTAATCGAGAAATATTTACGATAACCCTCGTAAAATTTAGTATTTACATCATTAATATTAATTTTATTAAGAATTTCCATTTGTATCCTAACAAAATCTTGTGCTCTCACGCCAATACCCCAATTATCGAAATCTATAACTCCTTTTAACTTAATTTCATTACTAGAATCTTCTACAATTAAATTGGACCATTGGTAATCATTATGGATTAATACTGGTTCACATTCTTCTTCAATTAACGAATTATTCTCTTTGAAATAATGATCAATTTTGTCTGCTGTATTATTAGTAAATTTCTTTAACTTTGAAAGTTCCAAGTTTAATTTTGAATTGAAAAGCTCATTCCAATTTGTTTTTGATTTTTTTCCTAGATTATGAATCTGCTCGTCAAAGGAATCAAATGAAATTTGATGTAATTTTCCTAAAAGTTCTCCAATATCAAAAAATAAGTTCACAAATTTAGATTTTGAAAAGTTAAAGCTTTCATTATTATATTGATTGTATAAATCTAATAAGGAGATTCCTGGAATGAATTCGTTTACACTAAAGATATAGGGTATGATTTCTTTACTCTCATCAAAATATATCAAATTTCCAACAGGTATTATCGGGGGATTCTCTTTATTAAAGATATAACATCCTTTTCTATTATAAATAATTTCTTTTACTTTTTCTCTAATTTCTGGAGATTTAGGGTCTAATGTATTATCAATTAAAGGATATAAGAGTTTTTCTTTTATAATTTCTCCATTTTCGAGAGATTCAGTAGTATGAAATCGAAATAATAATTCACTCTTTTCAAAATTTACTCTATAAATTGTATTTTTAGTAGCATTTAAAAGGCCTATTACTTTTTTTATTTTTCCTTGATCTAAGAGAATATCGATTTTGGAAAATGCATTTATGATTTCATCCAACTGATATATTTCAGTTTTTCCTAAAAAGTATAATAGATATAATTGCTTTTGGTTAATCATATAATTAATAGTCGCTTCTATTCGATTTTTAGTAATAGTCTCGAAAATTTGATTTATTTTGGGTATAAAACCATAATAATTTTCTATAATTTTAGGAAAGTTATTTCTATAAATCGAATAGAAAGCATACTTTAATCCTCGTTCTTCTTTACCAATTTCTGATTTAAAGTCATATATCTTATTTCTTATATCGTTAATTTGTTCTTGAAGTTGATGTATCTCAAGCACTTTTTCTTCGGTTGCGCAAAGATATAATTTAGAACAGAGATTTACTATATTACTTAAACAAGGTGTAATACTAACAAGTTTCCTTGATTCTGTTGGAACTATCTGGAAAAATTTCTGTAAATTTTCCTCACTTCCACAGGAAAATGAAAAATCATCACTTATAAGATTTAAATACGATTTCCAATGATTTATATTATCAAAAGAATCGATGAGGCCTATAAACTTATCAAATTGAGTTAATTTATTTACAATTTGAGGATTTATTTCATTATTACTGAACTTTTTGGGATCATTATGAATGAAAAAATTATTCCCTACATTTACCGCAGTAAGAACATTTTCCAAATATGAATATACATTATCAATTTTTACTTGATGAGGTGGCATTATTACAAAACTTATTTCATTAAATTTTTTTCCCAAAATGCCTACTTGTTCAATGACATCATCAAGTGTATATCCATAAACACCTACCAATAAAGGAGCTTTTTTTTCACTAATCTCAGAGCATAAACTTATTAGCTTTATTTTTTCAGTTAGTTTATCAATAAAGTAAGCTCCTTCTCCATTAGGTCCAAATAGGTAGATAGAATCTGCTCCATTGATAAGGAGGTGTCTCACTAATAATCTATGAACTTCTAAACTTATTGTAAAATCCTTATCGAAAAAAGTCACAGATGGAACGATAACTCCATTGAAACTATGCGTACTAATCTCCTCATTAATTTGATATAGATTATGGTGAGTGATTTATTTATTAATAATACATTGAAAATATATTAGTAAAGATTTGTTTTTAGAACCGCGAAAAACCCTTTAATATTAAAAAAAATTATTTGTATTTCAATTGTTATATGTTATTTTATGATGTAAATCTTTATAAACTTAATATCCATTTTATAAAAATGTAAAAAATTATATGGGCAATACAAAATTTAGATTTTCTTGGATTCTTTAAATACTTCAAATATATCTTTCTCAAAGTCAACAGTATCCTCTGGTAAAAGATTGGGCTCCTTAATTAATCTTGCAAGGTAGTAAATCTTAGAACCTCGTTCTAAATATTGTAAAACTGTATATGCTCCATCAAGATGGCTTCCGCAACATAAATTTCCATGATTGGCCAAAATTATAGCATTTTTCTCCTCAAGACTTTTCAATACAGATTTAGCTAACTCTTCTGTACCCGCCTCACCATATTCAGCGCAGAGAATCTCCCCTCCCAAATATGGAACAAGTTCCTCAATTACAGGAGGTAAAGAAAGATTTAAAGTACTTAATATGGTAGAATAGATTCCATGAGCATGTATGATAGCATTCACATCGTCTCGTTGTTTATAAATACCTAAATGAAGTTGTTTTTCTACTGAAGGATTTCTTTCTCCTTCAATTACTTCACCTTTGAGATTAATTAGCAAAATATCATTAGGCACCATTTCATCATATCTTACATTACTTGGTGTTATTAAAACGATATCTGCTCCGTTCTTTTTTAATCTTGCGCTAACATTCCCTGCAGAACCAATAACATGGCCCTCTTGTAATAATTTTTTACATAATTCAACTATCTCTTTTTTGAGGTGTTCTATTTCTTTAACGTTTGAATCCAAATCATTATTCTCTTTACCATAAATTTCTGGATTTAGAATATGATTCGGTTTCTCATTATTGAGCCAGAGATTTATGTCCTGTAGAAGTAAGTTTGATTGTCTCTTTATTACTTCTTGAGTATTTCCTCCAAAATGCGGAGTCATTATAACATTATCTAGTTTTAAAAATTCATTGTCTTCATCAATTGGCTCAATGGGAAAGACATCCAAAGCAGCTCCAGCAATTGATTTATCTGCTAGGGCATTATATAGTGCATCATAGTCAATTATACTCCCCTTAGCTGTGTTGATGATGTATGCCGATTTCTTCATCATGGATATACGTTCTTCATTAATTAAATTATCATTATCATCTGTTGCTGCAGCATGAATCGTTATAAAGTCTGAATTTTTCATTAAATTATCTATGTCAACCTTTGTGCCATAATTTTCAATAATATCCTTAGGAACAAACGGATCATATACGATAATATTTACACCAAAACTTTTCAATCGTTCAGCAACGCGCTTACCGATCTGCCCAAAACCTAGAATACCAATCGTTTTTTCAAATAATTCAACACCTATAAATTTATTAAAGTAATTAATCCAGTCTTCAAAATCTAGAACTTCAAACTCGTCGGAATGAAGAACTTTATCTATATGAGTCAGGTGTCTTGCTAAAGCAAGCATTAAACCAATTGTAAATTCTGCAACGGCTTCAACATTTCTTAAGGGAGTATATATTATTGGGATTTTCTTTTTATTTGCAGCTTCAATATTTATGTTGAAAGGATCGCCTCTACATGAGACTATTAGTTTTAGATTTGTCTGTTCAAAAATTTCAGCCTTTTTTAGATCATCAGCTGCAGTGATAAATATATCATATCCTTCTAATTTTTGTAACAATTCTTTAAGATCAAAATATATAATTCCAGTATCTCTCCAACTCTCGTAAGTAATTTCCATTTTCTTTTTAAGTTCATTTAATACCTGATCTGAGATGCTAGCTGTTATTAATGCTTTCATTTTATTTAAACCCTATTTAGATTAATAGATTAATAATTTTTCATTCAATTTTTTTTAAGATTTAAAAAGTAAAAAGCAATAAAAAAATAATTAATTTGAGTTAAAACATAAGGGATTTGAGTTTCATCAATTTTCTGATAGAACCTTCTTGAATCTTTATTTTTCCTGCCGAATATGCTTTAATCGCGCTTAATTCCTTATTAAAAAGATCGAGCATAACCTGTTCTGATGTAAATTCAATTTTAACCGGAGCATTATCATCACCGCTTCGATCTTTAATCTCAATAGCCTGATCTTTATTGATCAAAAACAAAACAAGCCTTCCGCTGTCTAAAAAGCGTAGTTGTATGGTATCATCATAATCTGCTAACTTTTTCCTTACCTTCTCGGTAGAAAGATACCGATTTTCAATTTCTTTCAAACATGATTCAATCTTAATAAAGTCGGACACATTTTTTCACCTTAAAATTATAATTTAGTGTTCCCTTAAATAATTAATTCTTTTCTACACCCATTAGATAATGGAGAAAATTTTATCATTAAAGATCATCAATTTTATTCTTAATGTTTTTCCATTCGTTATAAATGATTTTATATGATTCAACAAACTGAGCTTCTTTATCAATATTTTCATAGTTAAACAGATCATTTATTATTGATTTATAATCGGGATATAATCCCAAACCTTTTAATGTGTTCATAGCTGTTCCGATAAAGGATGATTCTTTAATAGCTGGGGTTAAAACCACACTGTCTAATACATTGGCTAAAATTTTGCGAAACTCTAAAGATTTAGCCATGCCACCACCACAGAACAATCTTGGCTTTAAATCAATAAAATTATTTAGTGCAATGAAGTTTTCATAAATACCAAAAGTTATATTTTCAATAACACTTCTCGCAAAACTATTAATTTTAGGTAATTCATTAGAGATTAACTGAGGAGGGGGGAATATAAAAACTCCTCTTTTAATTGAAGTTTGATTCTTGATATTCATTTTTTCAGGTCCAAGATAGGCAAATGTAGAACAAGCTCCAGGTAATGTCTCTCTTAAGTATTGATCGATAAGAGCATCCTTATTTGTAGTAGGAACATTAATGAATGTATCCTTAAACCAATTATATGATGCACCAGTATTACCAGCATGAGCTTCAATTAACCATTTTCCCTTTATAGAATGACAAGAAGCCCAATAATTACATTCTGGATCAAAAAGGGGTTTTTTAATAACAAGTTGGAGGGGTGCTGTTGTTCCTAAACTTATCCCAATATCACCTTCTTTAATTGCTCCCATTCCTAAGAGAGAAGCTTGTGTGTCACCTCCCGTCTTTATTACAGGAATTCTATCCTGATTAATATTGAACTTTTTTATAAGGTCTAATTTTAACTGACCGATGACGGTTCCAGATTCGACAATATCGGGAAAAAAATTAGGATCTAAATTAAAAGATTCTATTATTTCATTACTCCACCTTCTTTTTTTAATATCTAATAACTGTGATTCAGCTGCTGAAGAAGGATCAGAAACTAATTCTCCAGAAAGACGATAAATCAACCAATCATCAAGCATTAATATCTTTTTAATTTTTTCAAACTTCTCTTCTGCTTCTTCCCTAAACCATAATATCCTTGCTAATGTAAATAATAAAGAAGGAGTGTGTCCCGTGATATTAAATAGCTCTTTTTCTGTAAATTCATCTTCTATTATATAAGCAGAATCAATTCCTCGTATATCAATATTTGGGCCTCCATATATTTCTTTCCCCCTATTATCTATAAAAACAGAGGCAATTCTTTGTGCACAGGTAGAAATTCCTATGATATTTAGATTCTGGTCTCCAGATTGAAGAATTATTTGCTTTATAGCTAAACAAATTTTATTCCACAACTGGTTCATATCGAAAATTTTAGCAAAACCATCTATGCCTTCCTCTAGAATATCAATGGATTGATTTACAACGCGCTCGATTTCCAATTCAGCCGATAACAATGCAACTTTAATAAAAGTGGATGATAGGTCTATTGTAAGAATTTTATCACTCATTATTAAAAATCTGATTCAATTTATATGTTTTAAATCTATTGTGGAGTAATATATTTACGAACCACTTCCCCTCTTGGTTCCTTTTCCTCAAATAAGATAGCTTTAAAAGCATAGATTTTAGTACTTACATCCTTCCAAGCATCAGCATGAAGACCTGCTTTCAGACATGTATGGCTTAAAAAAGTATCCACATCCCAATTTCGACCATGATCAACTGGTACTTGAGGAAGAAGTAATCCCCTTCTCCAACCTTTTTCAGCAATCAATCCATCTCTTCCGATTACAATATGGTTAATATAATCGTCTGGAGAGTCTATTTTAACTAATTCTGGTGGTGTTAGAATTGATAATTCAATGATAATGTTATCCATTTCTTGGAGGGTAACTGATGGAAATCTGGGATCCTCGATTGCAGAGCTTATTGATACTCTATGAACAACATCATACAATGGATAAGTCGGTTCAATATAACCTATACAACCTCTTAATGGGTTACCACTCATATTATATAAATTTAAAGTAACGAAAGCACCATATTTATCTGAAAATTTTTTCTTAATTGCATCTGCAACGGCTATCTTTCTATTATGCTTAAGAAAATATTCAATATTTTCTCTGGCCAGTTTTATTAATAAGGTGCCATCTTCTAAACTAAATGGTTCTAAATTTGACATTTTATATAACTTGAGAAGCAGTTATTTATATATAATAATATGATCTTAAGTCTATTAAAACTCTATCTTAATAATTTTACCTTTAGGGGTAATTTTTTCCTTATTTACTTCCATTCCTCTGAACAAAACCTTCCAAAGACTTGTGGTTATCCAAAAATCTTTATAGGGGCTAAATTTTGCTTTAGACTTAAAATTGTCAGGATTAATCTTATAAGGGTCAACCGTTTCAATTATAATTAAATCTGCTTGGTAACCTTCTTTTATAAATCCTTTATCTTTTAGGTGAAAGTTAAGAGCAGGATTCTCAGAACATGCTTGAACGAGATATTTTAGCTCTATCTCATTATTAAGAACTTTATCAAGTAAAATTAAGGAATATGTTTCAAATTCAGGAAAACCTGATGGGGCGTCAAAAAATCCATTAGATTTCTCATTTAATGTATGTGGAGCATGATCTGAGGCAATTATATTGAGATCCCCTTTTTTAAATTGGTTATATAAAAATGATTGATCTTCTTGATCTCGTAGCGGAGGATCAACCTTACCAATATTTGGGTTTTCTAAATTAATGTTATTAGATAATAATAAGTGATGTGGGGTTATTTCCATGCTTATTTTGAAACTTTTATCTGCTAATTGAATACTACGTATATATTCATAACTTTTCTTGGTGCTAATATGACAAAAATGAATAATTGGATATCGTTGAGATTCGCGATGGTTTTCTTTAACATATTCAATATAATTATCAATGATGAATTTAACATATCTCAGTTCTTTATCACCGGATTTAACTTTATCATATAGCTCTAAGAGATTTACTTTTTTAGAATTAATTTCATTCTGGAGATACTTCTTTTCGTCTTCGGTTAAAGGCCATTCAGGATGAATAAAGATAGGAATATTATATTTTGATGATACGTCAAAAAGTTGATTTATAATTTCTTTATTTGTCCAGTCAATTCGATTTAAGGGTTTATGAGGATATATTTTAAATCCAATAATGCTCTTGTTGATCATTTTTTTAATTTTAAAATCATCAAAATTATTTGGAAAACCTGCAATAAATCCTACATCAATATAACTATTAGATTTTGCCTTTTTAAGCCATAATTTAATTTGGTTTACGTTATTAGCAGGAGGGATTGTGTTAGGCATTGTAAATACTGTTGTTATACCGCTATACGCTGCAGCTTTTGTTCCCGTTAAAAATGTTTCTTTTTCGCTTTGTTCCATATCTCTTAAGTGAGAATGAATATCAATTAATCCTGGTATAACTAATCGCCCATTACAATCAATTTCTATGGAATTTCTTTTAGATCTGCAACTATATTCCTCATTTGAGGACTTATTATGTAATAATATTTTGGAAATTTTTCCATGCTTAATTATAAGTGACCCTACTTGAGTGTTTCCATTAATATAGAGAGAAGCATTCTTTAGAATTGTTGTTTTCATGATTTTACTAGTTTTTTTGTTGGTCAATCTTAAAATTAATAAATGATACTTTATTTTCAATTTTTTTTATTTTCGGCAGAGAGACAAATTTTATTTGTTTTTTTGAATTTTTAAATTCATATTTGAATTTAGTAAAGTCTAAAGATATATTGGGTGAAGGGATAATATAAGAAAAATCTTTCAAGCTGATTTGTTTCTCCAAACTTTCAACCTCCATAGTATCTTTATCATTAACAATATAAATTGCTCTATCATTAATCCAATCCCCTAATTCATAAAGAATTGAGTCTTGATTTTCTGTTTTTTTTGTAAAAATACCTGGAGTTGAATTTTCCCATTTTAGATTACTCCTTTCATTTACTTTCTTGAGAGCCTTTTCAATCAAAATTGCTTGAGAGCGTTCATCTGATCCTAAAAATCTTAACTGGTTACCCTCAAATTTTATTAATATTTTCGAACTTGAAAAGTAGATTACCAAATTATTTTCTTTTCGTATAGAATAAGAAAGACAAAAACATTCCCTAATAATTGAGCATAATGAGTAAATAGATAAGGATATTTCTCCAATATCAATCTCTTTTTTAGTGATATCAGTATACTTACTTATAAGTATTAGAAAGTTAACCAATTTAATCAGTAAATGTTTTCTTAAAATCCATCAAAATTCTTAAATAATTTGTCAAATCCTGGAGGAAGTCCCGGACCACCTTTTTTACCTTTCTTTCCCATTTGTTTAAATCGTTTAAAGAATTTTTTCATTTGATTATATTGATCTAGCATCCTATTAATGGTGGTATAATCTGTACCACTTCCAATGGCTATTCGCCTCTTCCTCGACTTCTTTATAAGTTTTGGCTCATTTTTCTCATCTGCTGTCATAGAATTGAGAACTATTTCCCATTTAGCTAAATTTTGTTCCGCATCTTCTGTCAAGGCTTCAGGTATGTTACCACCACCGATCATCGCTAAGATTTGCTTCATTTTACCAACTTTTTTTATGCTTTTTAATTGATAATAAAGATCTTCAAGTGTAAATTTCCCTCGCATCATCCTTTTAACCATTTCTGGATCCATTTCAACTTCTGCATCTTCTACTCGTTTAACTAACCCTTCAATATCAGGTCTGCCTAATAAGGTACCAACAAACTTAGTTGGTTCAAATTCTTCTAATTCATCAACTTTTTCTCCAACTCCAATAAATCTTATTGGTTGATTAGTAGCAGCACATGCTGATAACGCTCCACCACCTTTAGCTGTTCCATCCAATTTAGTTACAATAATACTCCCAATTTTGGTGGCTTTAGCAAATTCTTCTGCTTGAGAGTATGCTTGTTGCCCTAAAGTGCCATCAATAACCAATATTACTTCGTTAGGTTTTAAACTTTCTTCAATTTTCTCCATCTCTTTCATTAATTCCTTTTCTTCTTTATGTCTCCCTGCAGTATCAACAATAATAATATCATTCCCATCATTTATTGCTTTCTTTGTTTCTTTTACTGCAATTTTGATCGCATTCTTTTCATTGGGGTTTCCATAACATTTCACGTCAATTTGGTTTGATAGTTGTACAAGTTGTTCATAAGCACCGGGTCTCCAAGTATCAGTAGTGACTACAGCTACTTTATATCCTTTATTTTTATAGAATCGGGCTAATTTCGCTACTGTCGTGGTTTTTCCTGATCCTTGTATTCCAACGAGTAAAATTACATTACTCTTACCAGATTTTATTCTTATAGGGGCAGGTTTTCCTCCAATTGTCTTAACTAACTCATCATGCACAAGTTTAACTACGTAATCTTTCCTTCTTGCTCTTTTCAGTTCTGTATTCATTGCATCTTTTTTTATATTTTCGGTCATTTGAAAAACCAACTCAACTTTCACATCAGCACTAAGTAAAGCTCGTTGTAAATCTTGAATTATTGCATTAATTGTATCTTTGTCAATTTGAGGTAACCCACGTAATTTTCGCATAATATTTTCTAAGTCGCGTCCAAATTTTTTAAAAGCCATGATTACCGTTATTTAAAAATTATCTTTAGTAATTAATATCTCTAAAAACTAATATTTTTTTGGAATATTATAAATTATAATTTTGAATTTTTTTATGGCATAAATTAATTCTGAATTTAAAAACATAGATTTAGTTTTAAATATGTTATAAATCAGATAACTTTATGACAGATATGTAGATCCTAAAAAATCTTGTTCCACTCCTATGGTTTATTTTAAATGCCATTATAAAAGTAACGAACCCTTGGTTAAATTTAAGATTAAGAGGGGGGATTCACGATTATTGTAGTATATATAGTTTTTTAACTATTCATTTATAATGGAATTTCAGATTGACCCAGCACAATTTCTTCCAAATATTGACCAATGGTTAATTGGTGTTAATTATTTTTTCGAACTAACATTCTCCTATTTGAAATACATATTTTTTGTGATCCTATTAGTAATAGGAATTCTTACATTAATCAGTTTAAGAGGGCGATACTTTTTAGAGCGTTTAAGGTATAGCCAAGAGCAAAAACTTGCCGATAATCCAATAACTAAACCAAGATTGATAATAGGCACGATTTACATAATAATTGCGTTTGGAATTTTATTTAATTGGTTCACATATCTATTAATAATCAGTTTAAATCCACTTCCTGATAGATTTGTATTTAATTTCATAGAATTTACTGATATTTTTGATCCTTATGGTTTAAACAGAATCTCAGATATTAATATGGCTCAATTTGAATTTGAAAAAACATTATATTACCTTATTTCTATATGTTCATTTGCCTCTCTTTTAAATATTATAATCAGTATATGGTTATTAGTAAATAAAGGAGGAAAAGATGCTAAAAAGTCCATTATAATGCTCATTGGAGGTATAATTGGGGGCATTTTGACAGGATTTACCACTTGTTTACCCTTATTTTTATAAAAAGTTATTATTCTCTTAAACTATTTAAGTGTAATTAGGTTATACGTTATACATTTTTTATTTATGTTAAATTAACTTTTTAGTTAAGAAATAATATCGATTCGTTTAATCGAGTAATTCAGATAGTCAATTTTTTAAAAAAGGGTAATATTATAAAAATTACTAAAGAAATGAATATAAATTTAAAAAGCTGGTCTCTAGAATTTGAACAGAGATTTATATCTAACACTTCTAAAATCTTCATTTTAAATCTAAAACTTTAATTTAATGATAAGTATTTTAATAGTCAATCTTGTAAAAATGCCAAATCTTTTTTTTCAAGAAACACTGATAATATTAAATTTAAAAAAAAAAGATGAAGTAAATATGTCGATACGCAAAACTGAAATTCAAAAGTTAAAAACTGGACAATACATGATGGTCGAGGGTGAACCATGTATTATTAAATCTACAGAACGATCTAAGAGTGGAAAGCATGGTCATGCAAAAGTTCGGATAGTTTGTGTCGGAGTCTTTGATAATAACAAAAGATCTCTTACAATTCCATCAGGTCATGTAGTTGATACTCCAGAAATACTAAAAGGAAATGCGCAGATAAATTTTATTGAAGATAATATTATCAATATCATGAATCTTGAAACTTATGAGTCGTTTGATGTTGAATGGCCGGCAGAAGAGGATTCAAGAGCTAAACTTAAAGAATTAAAAAGTAATCCTCCTAAAATGGGGACTTCTCAAGTAGAATTTTGGGAAATCGCTGGTAAAAAGCTGATTAATCGAGTAATTATTAATTAATATAATTACAATTTCTTTTTAAGTGAAGTTTAAATTTTATTTTATTATAATTTAATATTTTTAGTAATTTATTGTATTATATAGAATATTTTATAGCAAAGTTTGAGATTAATGGATAAAAAGGCGATTTCTTTAGCTTGCAGAATGGATTCGGAAAGAGCTATAAAGTTAACTAAGAGAATTTTTGAATTTCTAGTTAAAAAGGGGGAAATGGTTCAATTAGAAACTAGAATTGCACCAAAAATTTTTCCCCATAGTGGAAAAGATTTAAGTGAGATGAATACAGATAATACTAAATTTTTGATCTCAACAGGTGGAGATGGTACGATCTTACGTGTTGTGAGTAGCCTACCTCTGCGTAAAGCACCACCTATATTAGGGGTAAATATTGGCTCCTTAGGATTTCTCGATGAATCAAATGAAAGAACAATATTCAATGATCTAAATAGGGTATTAAATGGGCAATATGTTATCGAAAACTGTTCAAAAATAGTACCCTATATTATTAAGGATAATGAAGAAATAAAATTGAATAGTGCTTTAAATGAAATCTTAATAGTGTCATCGAAAAGTTCTAAAGTATTACTCTTATCCGTAAAAATTGATGGGGTATATTTAAATCGAAGTTATGTTGATGGAATTATTATTTCTACAGCTGTAGGATCCACAGCATATAATCTAAGCGCGGGTGGTGCTATAGTAAAGTCAAACATGGATATAATGGAAATAACCCCTTTAAATAGTTTTGCTAGAACCGGTTTAAAGCCAATAGTATTACCTATTGACAGTGAAATTGAGATCCAATTATTAAGACCTCGATTAAATGCAAAAATTATAATAGATGGTCAAAGAACTTTTAAAAAAATACCACCAAACACTATTATAAAAATTCGAAAAGCTAACGCATATAATAGTTTTATACGCCTATCTCAAAGTCAAAGTGAAAATTATATTAAACGATTAAGAAAAAAAATTATTGGTACTCTTAAGGTTCCTTTAGATGACAGTCCTGAAGAGGAATTCAATTCTGGTTTTTGATACAAATATTTTTTTAACTGGGATTGATTTTAGTCTTATTCCTAATGAAATTTACACTACAACTCAAGTAATAGAGGAAATTGAAGTAGTTAAATACCAAGAGAAAAATAGAGCTATTGCCACTCGAATTTTCGCTGCAAAAGAAACTGGTCAACTCATAATAAAAACACCTGTTAATAAATACATAAATTATGTTACTATTAATTCAAAATCAACGGGAGATTTTAGTAGTTTATCCGAAACGGATATTGGATTAATTGCGTTAGCATTAGAATTACAAGATGCCAAGAAAGGTGATGTTATTGTCTATACAAATGATTATTCAATGGAAAATCTGTGTTATCATCTTGGGTTAAAATTTAAATCAATTTTCAAACCAGGGATTAAAAAGAAATTAAATTTTGAAATCTATTGCCCAATTTGTAACAAGGTTTATCCTTCCACTAATGGATATAACAATTGTGATAACTGTGGAATAAGATTGAAAAGAAGAGCTTTATCCTTCAAATAAAATGAGTGTATAATATAAATTGAGATTACTAATTTAATATTAAGCAAGACGAAAAAGTGGATAATAATGGGAATAAAAATAAATGAACTTGTAAAAGAAGTAAAAAGAACTATAAATTTTGAAAATCTTTTGAACAAAGTCATTGCAATTGATGCATTCAATACTCTATATCAGTTCCTTGCAATAATAAGACAACAAGATGGAACACCACTAAAGGATTATGGTGGAAATGTAACTTCTCATCTTTCTGGGTTATTTTATAGAACAATTAATTTTTTGGAACATAATATAAGGCCTATTTATGTATTTGATGGAGAGCCTTCTGTGTTAAAGCTAGATACCATTAAAGAACGAAAAAAGGTCAAAGAGGAAGCAAAACAAAAGATGATTATAGCACAAGATAAGGAAGATCTTGTAGAAGCAAAGAAATATGCGCAATTGACTTCAAAATTGGATGCTAATATGATTGAGGAGAGTAAAAAATTAATTCAGTATTTGGGATTACCAATTGTTGATGCTAAATCTGAAGGTGAGGCCCAATCTGCTTATTTAGTTGAGGTAGGTGCTGCTTGGGCTTGCGCATCTCAGGATTACGACACACTATTATTTGGGGGCGAAAGATTACTAAGGAACTTTGCTATTAGTAGGAGTAAAAAGGTAAAGGATACTACGGTGACCCTTGACATTGAATATATATCACTATCTAAATTTTTAGAACAGTTAAAAATTACAAAAGAACAATTAATAGAGATGGGAATTTTAATTGGAACCGATTTTTTTCCTGGGGTTAAAGGAATTGGGCAGCATAAAGCACTGGAATTAATAAAACAGTATGGATCTTTAAAAAATATAATTAATAGTAATGTAAAAATTGGAAAGGTTGAAATTGATATTGATCAAGATACTATCGATAAAATAAAAGAGATCTTTTTATATCCCGATATAGAAAAAAATTACCCAACGTTAAAGTGGGAAAAAATAAATTATGAAAAAATTGAAGAGTTGTTGATTGAACAGCACAATTTTTCAGATCAAAGAGTTCGAAATGCTCTTGAACGTTTAAGAAAGCAAGATTCATCCAAAAGACAAGTATCTTTAGATAATTTTTTCAAATAATTTAGAATTTTTAAAATAAAGAAATATAGAAAAATTTTTACAAAGCTATTGCTTTATTTAATTAATAAAATTAATAAATTTAGTTTAGTCAATAATGTCTGCTAGAGATAATGATAAGCCTAAATCTAATGAAAATAATAATGTTAGAATCACTTTACGAGTTCAAAAAGCTAAAAAAAGAGATATTGGACGCAATATTGTCAGAATAGACCCTAATACCATGGAAAAGCTAAATGTTCAAACAGGTGATGTGATTGCTCTTACGGGGAAAAAAGAAAGTGCCGGGATTGCCTGGCCAAGTTATCCTCAAGATAGTGGACTTGGAATTGTTAGAATAGATTCTAGTTTAAGGAAAAATACAGGGACTAGTATCGATGATACTATTGAAATATATAAAATAACAATTCAACCGGCAAGAAATATTACCTTAGCTCCTACAACAGTCAAAATTAAAACAAACACCAGATTTGAATCGTTTGTAAAAAGAAAGTTAAATAATTATCCAGTAACCCTTGAGGATTTTATTTCAATCTCGATCGGAATCAGTCGTGAAATAACTTTCAAAGTTATAAGCATGAAACCTACTGGTGTTTGCATAATTAAACCAGAAACAGATTTAAATATTAGTGAAACTATCACTGAGGATGAAGAACAGGGTGCAGATTATGTTACTTATGAGCAAGTTGGAGGTTTAGACCGAGAGATTCAACGAGTAAGAGAAATGGTAGAATTACCCCTGAGACATCCCTCATTATTTAAACGTTTAGGAATTGATCCCCCAAAAGGTGTTTTATTAAGAGGGCCCCCGGGTTGCGGAAAAACACTCTTAGCTAAAGCCGTAGCTAATGAAAGTGAGGCTTATTTTATCTCCATAAATGGTCCAGAGATAATGAGTAAATTTTATGGTGAATCAGAGAAAAAATTGAGGAAAATATTTGACGAGGCTCAAGAAAAAAGCCCTTCTATCGTCTTTATAGATGAGTTAGATGCCATTGCTCCTAAGAGGGAGACAGTAACAGGTGAAGTGGAAAGAAGGGTCGTAGCACAATTATTAGCACTTATGGATGGATTACATAGTAGAGGTAAAGTGATTGTTATAGGCGCAACCAATAGACCAAATAGTTTAGATGAAGCCTTAAGAAGACCCGGTCGATTTGATCGGGAAATAGAGATAAAGGTCCCAAATGAAAAAGGACGAAGGGAAATTTTTCAAATACATACGAGAAATATGCCTTTAGATAAAAAAATATCATTAAAAGAATTTGCGAATATTACTCATGGATTTGTTGGGGCAGATATTTCTGCAGTTTGTAGAGAAGCAGCGATGTCCGCATTAAGAAGATATTTGCCTAAAATTGATTTAGATTCAGATATGATTGATCCAGAATTACTAGAACAAATAGAAGTAACAAAAGAAGATTTTGAACAAGCTTTAAAAGAAGTATTCCCCTCTGGAATACGGGAAGTGTTTGTGGAGGTCCCAAATGTCAAATGGGATCAAATTGGAGGATTAGAAGAGCTAAAACAAAAACTTATTGAATCAGTAGATTGGCCTCTATCTCATCCCAATATATTTGAGCGTATGGGAATTACCCCTCCTAGAGGCATATTACTTTATGGGCCACCAGGATGCGGGAAAACACTTCTGGCTAGAGCTGTTGCTAATGAAAGTAAAGCCAATTTCATTTCAATTAAGGGTCCAGAATTATTATCTAAATACGTTGGAGAGAGCGAAAAAGCAATAAGAGAAGTATTTCGAAAAGCAAAAATGGCAGCACCATGTATCATTTTTTTTGATGAATTTGATTCTATTGCCCCGAGCAGAGGTCGATATACTTCCGATTCAGGGGTATCAGAAAAGGTACTTTCTCAATTTTTAACCGAATTAGATGGATTAGAAGTAAACAAGGATATTTTGGTGATTGCAGCTACAAATAGACCAGATATATTGGATCCTGCATTAATAAGGCCTGGAAGAATTGACAGAATTTTGTTAGTACCTGCCCCCGATGAAAAAGGAAGGATGGAAATTTTTAAAATTTTTACCAAAAATATGCCCCTTGCAAGTGATGTGGATTTAGAACTAATAAATAAGAAATTAAAAGGTTTTTCAGGGGCAGATATAGAGACATTATGCCGTGAAGCTGCAATGATTGCCTTAAGAGAAAATTTAAGAGCAAGAAAAGTTACTTTTGAACATCTAAAAGTAGCTAAAGAATCAGTTAATCCAAGTATCACTCCAGAAATCATTAAATGGTATGAACAATTTGGAGAAAAGTTAAAAAGTCGCATAATTGAAAAAGCTAAAGAAGATCGTTTATTTGTTTAAAATAAACAATAAAGTTAATTTATCATAAATCTTTTTTACAATTAGAATTCTATTTTTAAAATATAAGTATAGTAAAAAGGTGTTTAACATAGAAGCACACCGCTGGAATCAAAAACCAATAGTTAATTCTCTGATTGATATAATAATCAAAAATAAGGGAGAAGTTTTAGATAAACGGCTCGAGGAATTATTGAAAAAGGAATTCCCATTTATAAATCCTTTAATGCTTGAAGAAATATTGATGAAATTAGAAAGCCTAAATATTATAAACGTATTTAGAGTCTCTAAAACTAAAAAAATGATCGTTCTTAATAAGAACAACCAAGAAATCAAAGAAGATATTATGGGTACGTCAGTTTGAGCTGATCTTGTCCCATTTAGAGCAAACTTGAGAGAGTGAAATATCTTCTAATTCAGATTTATATATTCTCTGCCTTATTTCGATGAAGATAGGATAATTTATTGCGCTACCCATTAACAACATTTCTCCTACAGCTAAACTAGAGATCATCTTTGCATAATCTTTAGTAATATTCTCAGAACTATCCATCAAATGTTTTAAATCATAGGGGTTTTTTATATTTAAAATCATTTTAGAATTTGCTTGGGATAGGGCAGTGGTGCTTAATTTTTTGGGTCTCTGACTTATGAGGCAAAGGCATGCCATAAATTTTCGACCTTCTCGCGCAATTGTTTCGATAATACTTTTAGAAAGTGCTTTTGAATGAGCAGCTTCTGGACAGAATTGATGTGCTTCTTCAATTATGAGTAAAAAGGGAGGGATTTCATTCTTCCGTCTTAAGTAAAATAGGCGATTGCAAATATAGTCCACGATTATTTGTTTTTTCCTTATTGAAATTTCATTTTGAAGATTAAATATAGTCAATTGTCCCCCATCAACTATATTTTTTAATTTGGGATTTTCTTGTGGACCAAATAGTCTTAAATGCTCGAGATCAGCCAACCAACCTATTAATGCTTGTTTAGTGCTTTTGTTACCATTTGTGTCCTTCTCAATAAAACTTATTAAATCATTCAAACTATACCCTTTTTTTGAATTATCATTATCTTTTAAATTCTTTATGTAATTAGAAAGTTCTCTAACTTGTACATTAGAAATCTGTTCTTGATACTTTTTAAAAGAATATGGATTCAATTGAGGTATAGAAATTTGGAAATATTGGGTATCAATTATTTTTACTTTATCTTTAATTGGTGAAACATTCTTTAGATAAGTATATTCCCCATGAACATCGATCAAAATAATTGCTGGTGTCCCTAAGGAAATTTCTCTCGATAGTAATTCTTCTAATATAATTGAAGTTAAATAACTTTTTCCGCCTCCTGATATTGATAGTATTGCAAAGTGCTTATTTAAAAGGCGATCCATATTTATGTATGCGTTCAAATCAGTAACCTTAATTTTACCTAGATTTAATCCATTTTCAGGACTGAGTCCTAAGAAATCTTTAAGTAGATCATCATCGACAAGGTAAACTTCCTTTCCTGGACTAGCAGGAAAAGTCATTCGGCTAATCTTGTCTATTATTTTTTTATCATCTTTTTGAAATTGTATAATACCTAGATTTCTCACGATAGCAATAGCATACTCGAAATCATCGCTTGGAAACAGTCCTTTGAGGATATTTGGATTACTATCGTTATTATAGGCTTTAATTGTTAAAGCATCAGAAAAATACTCATTTAGTAATATAATCTTTTCAATTATACCTATCAAATAACCTTCAATTGAATTAGTATAGACGAACAAACCTTTTTTTACGATTACTCCATCATTTCTTTTATTTATAACAAATGGATATTGTAATACATCAGGTAATTGAAGAAAATTGAAAACTATACCAACCTTAAAGGACATTAAATTTAGTTACAATGTATATTTAATAAAAATAAGATAAGAGCCAAAATTTTCTAATTTTATTAGAGTTTAAATGAATATTAAAAAAAATTAATGCTTTTTATTTTTCTTCTTTCTCTAAAAGACCCATTATTTTAAGAATAACGTAATAGCCATTTTTCCAAAAGTATATCATAAATAATGTAACAGCTAAGAACGCAAATGAAGTAATTCCTGCAAAAAGAACCCAATTTCCACCACTGAAGCTTTCTAAGATACCAGAAAAAGGAGACCCACTAGATGGCCCAAGTAGCATATCTTGAACTATAGCATAAGTCATTCCAATGATGATAAGAATAATACTAATTAATAATCCTCCTGCAGCGATTTTAACATCTAACCGATTTTTATATTTCTCTTCAATTTGTTTTATTTTAAAAACAAATTTGGTAACCCATCTTCTACCTTTTTTGAACAAGCCAAAGAAGAAAACCAGCAAAAAGAATAACCCTGCTGAAAATCCAGCTACTATTGCGATTTGATAACCTAAATTTAGACTCAGAAATAAGTCGAATTTTCCTTCTGGCATAATAAAATCAAAAATTGACCATATCAATCCCGTTAAAGTGATTAAACAGGCAATTACGATAAAAATGTAAAATAACTCTCCAACAACTCTTTGTTTTGATGTATAGACTTCTTTATAGTTAGTAATTGATTCGTTCATTTTTTCACTTCTTTTATTTTTTTAATCATTTTATAACATTCTAAATATATAAAATTGATTATTACATAACAATTTATTAATGAAAAAAGAAGGGATGAGATCCAGGTAATTTATTCTTTAACTTGGAGGATATCAAAAAGTTTTTTGTAGAAATTATTATCATTTAAGCAATCATATAAGTTTTTTGAATATTCAGAGAGCTTATCATAGAAATTTTTATTTTTCACGTCCGGGCTATACTTTTTATCAACTTTGCAGATACTTTCAGCACTTTTTGAAATATCAGGAAATAATCCCGCTCCAGCTGCTGCTAATATTGCTGCTCCTAAAGATGTAGCTTCCTCTATTATATTTCTTACACAAGTAATTCCCAAGACATCCGTATAAATTTGATTCCAAAGATCTGATCTTGAACCGCCTCCCGTTAATCGCAGTTCTATTGGATCAATACCAAGTTCTTTAAAAACTTCAAGATTTTTTTTTACTTCAAAAGCAACCCCTTCTAGAATTGCTCGTGCAATGTCTCTTCTCTGATGGCCTAAGGCTAATCCAAAAATTACCCCTCTAGCATATGGATTCCAATTGGGGGCTCCAGCTCCAACTAAATGTGGAATAGCAATTAATCCATTAGAACCAATAGAAGATTTCTCTGCTTCATGAGTTATAATTTCATAGGGATCTAAATTTTGTTCTTCAGCAATAATACACTCTTCACGTCCTAATTGATCTCTAAACCATCTTAGAAAAGCTCCTGTGGTAAATATGCTTGCTTCTTGAACCCATGTACCTGGAACTGCATGACAACTACATAATACTCTTTTAGAAGGATCAAAATTAGGTTTATCTAAAAAAGCTAGCATAAAACTCCCTGTTCCTGTGGTTAATTTAATGGTTCCTGGTGAAACAACACCGACTCCCAATGCAGCGGATTGTTGATCTCCTGCCCCTGTTATTACGAGAGTTTTTTTATCAAAAAAAGTTTCATCAGTATGAATTTCACCTATTTCTAGACCACTTTCCATAGCCTCTGGCATTTTATCTAAATCTAAACCAAGATCGGAGGCAATTTCATCTGAATATTTTAATTTATTAATATCAAATAACATGGTCCGAGACGCGTTTGAATGATCAGTAACATACTTTCCAGTTAATTTGAAAATGATAAAATCTGAAACTAAAAGAAATTTATGAGCATTTTGATAAATATTAGGTTTTTTCTCTTTAAACCACAGTATCTTTGTTGCCGAAAAATAAGGATCTATAGTTAAACCCGTAGTATTGTAAATTTTATCAATTCCAATTTTGTTCTTAATATAATCAACTTGTTCGGTAGTTCTCCTATCTTGCCACACTATAGCATTATGAAGGGGATTTCCTTCCTTATCTACTGGAACTATCGTTTCTCTCTGATTTGTAACAGAAAGACTCACAATTTCAGATTTATCAATCCCGCTTTTTTTAATAGCACCTTCAATTGTTTTCTTAATTGATTCCCACCAAGAATTAGCATCTTGTTCTACAAAAGAAGGTTGAGGGTAAAAACTTTCCCACTCTTGATAATCACTAGCTAAAATCATACCGGCGATATCAAAAATAAAGGTACGACAGCCTGTAGTTCCTAAATCGAGAGCTGCAATAAACATAATTAAATAGTATTTAGGATGATTAAGTTTTGATTATTAATTATATATCGATATATTTAATAAAAACTATTTTAAAATAATTATTAGATTTTAACCTAACTTTTGTAGTTCATAACCACATTTTGGACAAATAAGCTTACCAAACCCAATTTGATAAGTCGTGATTTCCATAAAAGAAGTATTACATCTTGGACATCTAGGAGTAAAAGTAGGAAACCATTGTCCTTTGATATTTGGCTGGGTTTTTAATTGTTGTATGAATTTTAAATTATCAAGTTGTGCCTTGTTGAAGTTTGAAGACTGAACATCCTCAGCTACGGACTTACCTTTAGCTTTTAATAGAATTAAAAATTTTATTTTAAGAGGATTATTTAAGAGAGAAAGAGTTTTAATAATTGCTTCTTTTCCATAATCAGCAAATAGTTTTCCAATTTCGGGTGGAGCTAAAGCTACCATTATATATTGAGTTTCTTTAGGGGACTTTTCTGCTTGAATAAGAAATTGAAACATTCTACTTTTATTATCCATAGCCCATATAAAGATCCAATCTTTTATATCATAATCCTCATTATTAGGGCCTACAATGCGCTTAATCGTATCTATAGAGGTGAATTTTCCCGGATTTTTTAAGTTTGAATAAAGATCATCAAAAAAACTAGGTTCTATAACCGGATATTTATTCAAAATACTTTTTAATGATAATAATTTTACCTGAGATAATATTTCTCCCGAAAGATTATCCCAAGGAGTCAATGTGTAAATAGAAAAATACTGTTCCATAATTAGTTTATGAAAGAAATTATATATATGTTAACTCATAAAAAGAATATTTAAAAACATTTTAAAATTAATTTTTCCCATGGCAAAATTTAAAATTGTTACGAAGAAGAATTGTTTTTTTTGCGAAAAACTGGAAGAATGGCTTGCAGATAAAAAGGTTGATTATAAGATATTAGATTATCAAGATCCAAAAGATTTTAATGATCCTTTGATGAAGAATCCAACGTTTAATAGTCTTTATTGTGATATGAGCGCGTGTGTTGAGGGAATTCCTATAATTGTTAAAAATGATAAAGAATTCTTTTATGGAGAAATCTGGGACTTAGTAAATAATGAAATTATTGATGAAAAAGCTCGAAAAATTTTTGAAATTTAGATTTTTATTTTTCTTTTTAATTTTTTTATTTTAAGAAGTTCGTGAAACAGAACTTTTACGATATACAATATATGTCTTGATATTATCTTAAACTTGATGAACTTCTTCAATAGGAATTTTAATTTGTTCTTTAAAGCGATCTTTAGTAACGCCATTAAGTAACCAAAATCCTACTATAGCCATCATACAAAGAATACCTGCTAAATACCATACCCAATTTGGACCAAGGTGGTCCATGACTAATCCTGCGGCTAAGACCCCAAACAAATTTGGAATTGACCAATGGAATCCAAAGACAGCCATGTATCGCCCTCTCTTGTCTTCTGGAGCAAAAGAAGCTGCTGCACCCAAAGATACAGGAATCACAATCATCTCTCCTATGGTTAAGATAACCATTGCTATAAAATAAAGATATGGGGCAGAGATAAAACCATACATCCCAAATCCAATCATATAAAACAAAGTCCCAACTATCATCATCTTCATAGGGGCGTATTTTGAAATTTTCTTGGTTATCCAAAACTGAAATACAACCACCATAAGCGCATTCAAACTTAGTAAAAAGCCAAAAGTTTCAATCGGAAATCCATGAACTTTATTTAAAAATACCGATAGTGTGCTATTTAACTGCATGTAGACGATTACTGTTATTGCAGAAACCGATAGAAATAATATATAGACCCGATCCTTTAAAACTTCTTTATATCCAATAATAGTTTTAATTACTGTTTCTTCAGGTTTATTATCTTTTATTTGTGGTTTTGTTTCTGGAATTACAAAATATACAATCATTGCAGTAATTAAGCTACCCACCGCATCAGCAATAAATAAAAACAGATAAGATTGAGTTGCTAAAAATCCCCCAAGAATAGGCCCAATCGTGGCTGAAAGATTAACTGCTACCCGCAAAAGTCCAAAGCCCTCTGCCTGCTTTTCCTTTGGAAGTAAATCAGCTACCATTGCTTGTCGTGCTGGACCTCCTAAATCGCCCAATACTCCCAAAATTGAAGCGATAATGAAAAAAATATTCAAATCATTGATTAACCCCATTGCGATACTTCCTACTCCACTTGCAACCAAACCTAAAAGAAGCATCGCACGACGTCCATATTTATCAGCTAAGGCACCTCCTATTCCACTACCGATTATGCTTCCTGCAGAAAATACCATAAATAAGAATCCTACTTGTGTCATCCCCACCCCAAAATGATTGGTTATATACAACGCAAAAAAAGGGAATAATAGAAAACTCCCTAATCTATCTATGAAAGTCGCAAAAACGAGCACCTTAAATGGGTTAGGGTATTCGTGATAGGAATTTTTAATTTTAGAGAACATTTTTGAATCATCTAGTTATGGGAATCTAATGAGAATGGGATGAGATCTAATCTCAAAAATTTTTTCATTTATGCTATCAATAAGAAAGATTAATCTAATTTATAGTTTAAAATCATGAACTTTAGCTGAAGTTTGAAAATTATCACTAGAAAATTTTCACATATTATAATTTTTATTAGACTATTCATTACTAACTATCGAAAAGTATATTATTAAGGGAGATTCAAAATTGTTTGATTACATTATAAGCGAAGAAGCTAAAAATATAAAGGAAGAGGTACGAGCATTTGTAAGAGAAGAAATTCCCCACACATTAATCAAGAAGATGGATAAAGAGGAAATAAATTATCCAATTGAATATTTACAAAAGCTTGGTAAACATAATCTTATAGGTTTACGATTTCCAAAAGAATTTGGTGGTCGAGGGTTAAATTGGGAATGTGAAGTTGTTGCACTTGAGGAAGTAGGCGTATTGGGAAGTTCATTACCATGTTTATATTCTTTGCCAATAATTACTGGAGAAGCTATTAATATGTTTGGCACTAAAGAACAAAAATTAAATTATTTAAAACCAATGTGTGAAGGGAAGAAATATACTGCAGAAGCTTTAACAGAACCAAGAGGAGGTTCAGACTTTTTTGGAGCAACGTGTACTGCAGTTAAAAAAGGAGATTCTTACATATTAAATGGTGAAAAACGTTTTGTTGTAGGAGCTGAGGGTGCTGATTTTTTTTTAGTTTATGCTAAAACAAATCTCGATCCTAAAGCTGATCCTCGATCGACACTTAGTCTTTTTATTGTTGATCGATGTGAAGGGGTTGAAACGGAATATATATACGGTTTATTAGGGACAAGAGGTGGAGGCGCCGGAAGATTAAAATTTGAGAATGTTGAAGTCCCCCAAGAAAACATCATTATGGGGGAAGGGAAGGGAGGTCAAATTTTTTATCAGATGATGGTTCCTGAGCGTCTTACAACAGCGGCAGGTTCATTAGGCTCCGCAAGAACTTGTCTTCATATTGCAACTAAATATTCAACTAAGAGAAAAGCCTTTGGACAAACAATAAAGAACTTTCAAGCAATTAATTTTAAAATTGCAGATAGCATAACTCTGTTAGATGCAGCAAGATCAATTGTACTTAATACTGCAAAAACAATTGACAATGGGGCACCATCTGCATTACAACGAAGATTAGTTTCGGAATCAAAGAAGTTTTCTACTAAATCTTGTTGGAAAATTATAAATAACGCAATGCAAATAATGGGAGGCATCGGATATACTACTGTGTATCCAATTGAAAGGATACTTCGCGATTCAAGAATTGGAGAATTATGGACTGGAACAACCGAAATCATGAATCTCATAATCCAACACGAGTATTATAAAGAGCTATTGAGCGAAAAATGGTTAGATCGTGATGTTGAAAAAGATGCAATTGATGCAGACCAAGAGGAAGAAAAGCATTTTGGTTAAATTATTTCTGTTTAGAAAGATACCGAATTTTAACCAATAAATCTCTTAATTCCATTTTATCATTTTCAGCAGTGATATATTTCTTTTTTACTCCTTCTGACAATGGTACTGTTTTAATTTTATTTCCTTGTAATGACACCATATTTCCAAAATTGCCTTCAAGGACCATTTTCATCGCAGCTAAACCAAACCTTAAACCGAGAATTCGATCGAATGAATTTGGAGTACCTGCTCGCATTGTATGTCCTAATACTACACTTCTACATTCAAATTCGACATCATTTTTTTCAAATTCTTGTTTTAAATCATCCCTTAAATTTAATTCATCTACTATGATTTGAGAAATATTTAATTTTGCCAGTAGGGGATTACCAAAAGTATCTTTAGGTAATTTACTTATTGTTTCTTTTGATAGAGTTTTGAAATCTCTTTCTAATGACTTAACATTGGGATAAGCACCCTCAGAAGTTGCAATAATATGATACGTGTATCCTGCATTAACCCTTTTCTTTAAAACATCGATAACATCTTTCTCGAAATCAAAAGGCGTTTCTGGAATTAAAATTATGTCCGCTCCAGCAGAGATACCACTATACATCGTTAAAAAACCAGCATCGCGTCCCATTACTTCTACTACGAAAACTCTTTGATGAGAACGAGCAGTTGAAGTTAAATTATCCATCGCATTAGATGCCAATTGTACAGCACTCCAAAATCCAAATGTATAATGAGTTCCAGCTAGATCATTATCTATCGTTTTTGGACAACCTACTATCTTTGCATTAGCGTGTTTATACATAGAATCAGCCACTCCAAGTGTATCATCTCCTCCAATTGCGATTAGAGCATCAATACCTAAGGTTTTAAACTGATTAGTTAACTCTTTAGCCTTTTCTTCTTTCGAAGTAGCCCCTTTAAAAGGATTTGTTCTACTAGTATATAATAAGGTTCCTCCTTCTGTATGAAGGTCATCATGGTCAGCAATATTCAACAGAATTGTTTTATTTTCAATAAATCCTTTCCAACCTTTTAAAATACCAACGCATTGTATTCCTGCATCATAAGCTTTTAACATTATCCCATAAATTACGGAATTTAGTCCCGGGCAGTCACCTCCGCCCGTTAAAATCCCCACCTTTTTTATATTCATCTTTATTCACTTTTAAATAATTGAATTAATAATATTGAATTCTAATATAAAATAATTATTATATCTATGGCAATTAGATATCATTAGAATTAACGGACTTTGATCGAATGAATTCATATTTTGATTCATTTTGAGGGATGATATAACTTCCCCCTCCCTCATCAGTAAGTTTGAGAGTTACTGGTAGTTCCCCTTTTTTAGCTTTAGCGATATTATCTAATAATTCTTGAATTTCATTCTTCTCTGGGTCGTTAGTTTGAAGATTATCAAAATATATTAATACAGCTCTTTCAAATCGGTCTAAAATACCTTCAACATTAGTATAATAAAAATTAGCACTCGGTCCTGGCTCTACCATAAGTTCTAATTCAGGAATTTCTAATTTTGCTATTGGAGAGCGGTAAATTTTAGATTTTAAATCCTCTTCATTTTCGATTTTTAATAACTTTATACCTGGTTCCATATTTGTAGTTAGCGGGATAATATCATTATTGGTAAAATTGCAGTGATTGCATTCAAATTTAATAATTAGCATTTGATCTTTATCTGGCAATTCATAAACCGTCTTTTTTATAAATATTTTACCTTGTTTGCAACTTGGACAAATAAATGAAAATTCTTCTTCAGTTTCTTTAGATTTTTCTGACATTTCGTACTATTCTTTGATAAAATATTTTAGTTTTAAATTCTTTTTCTACTTACAACTAATACGGCAATTTATGAGAGATAATTAATCAAATAGTTCATGACTATTAAACCACTTACTTATAAATTTTTTTAAGAAATTTTTAATTTAATGGTAATTAATTTACCTTAGTAGTTCACTTAAAGATATTTTTAAAAGATTGCTCACGAAATTGCTTTATTATAATTTTATCATTCAAATATTTAGTCATTGACCTAAAAGTTGTTGAAAATTGAAAAATAAAGGAATTATCGAAATAACATTTCATGGGAGGGGTGGACAAACTGCTATTACAGCAAGTCAACTCCTCGCACAAATGGCTTTCGAAAAAGGATTTAAAGATGCTATAGCGATTCCTATTATAGGCGCAGAGCGAAGAGGTGCTCCAATTCAGGCATTTACAAAACTTTCTGAAAATAAGCCTATTCGGACTTATGATAGTGTTGTCGATCCAGATTATATGGTAATTTTTGATACTTCACTATTACTTATGCCAAAAATAAAAGATACCATTAAAGATGGAGTAGTTTTGATTGTTAATAGTAGTAAATCTTTCGATACAAAGAAATTTGGAAATGATATTAAATTATTTATTGTTGATGCAACAGGTATCTGCATTACAAGAAATTTCATGCATTCAAGTGGTCCTATATTAAATATTCCCATGCTAGGGGCATTTGGAAAGATCACGGGATACTATGATCTTGGAATTATGGAAAAAGTGATAAAAAAAGAGTTTGGTGAAGTAAGATTAACCAAAAATATGAGCGTCGCAAAAGATGCTTATGATACAGTTAAGGAGGTTTAAATTTGTCAGAATTAGATACTGAAAAATGGAAAAAAATAAATAAATCTCGTCAAGAACGTCCAAAAGTTCAAGAATATAAAAATTGGAAGGAATTACCACCTATTCCGATCTCACTACCTATTGATGGTAGTATTGGAACAACTGGAGATTGGAGAACTTTTAGACCGGTAATAAATGAAAATTGCAATAAGTGTGGTATATGTTGGATGTATTGTCCTGAAGGGACAATAAAAAAACAAGAAGATGGTTCATTTGAAATAGATTTACGATATTGTAAAGGTTGTGGTATCTGTGCCAATGAATGCCCAACAAATAATATTAAAATGATAAGAGAAAGCGAGGAAAAAGATGACCCAGAGTCAGAATGATTTTATTCAAGAGAAAGAAACAATAATAATAAAGGGTAATGTTGCAGTAGCTTATGCTGCAAAATCAGCTCGAGTTCAAGTTATTAGTGCTTACCCTATCACCCCTCAAACTACTGTAGTTGAAAAATTATCGGAATTTGTTGATAATGGGGAGATGCCCGGAACACAGTATATAAAAATGGAATCAGAACATAGCGTATTAGCGTCAATTGTAGCAGCAAGTAAAGCAGGAACCCGTACTTTCACAGCAACTTCCGGTCAAGGCTTATTTTATATGCATGAAATGGTTCATTGGGCAGCAGGAGCAAGATTACCAATAGTTATGACAATTGCTTCCCGAGGTCCAGCACCCCCATGGAATATATGGGCAGATTTTACGGATGTTATGAGTCAAAGAGATACAGGTTGGATTACATCTTTTTGTGCATCTCATCAGGAAATATATGACGAAGTATTAATGTCGTATAAACTTTGTGAAGATCCAGAGATTTTATTACCTAAATTTGTAGCCTATGGTGGATTTATTCTTTCTCATACATCTAAACCTGTAATTATTGAAGATCAAGAAAAAGTGGATCAATTTTTACCTCCTTTGCCTAGTGAAGAAGGGTGGCCTCATATTTGGATGGATCCTGATAGACCAATGATGTTCGGAAATCTTATCATGCCTTCTAGTTTCTATTATGAATTTAGAATGAAGATCCAAGATGCATTCTTAAAAGCTAAAGATAAAATTAAGCTTATTGCTAAAGAATTTGAAAAGCATTTTGGTAGAAGTTATGGTAATGGTCTAACTCAAGAATATAAACTTAATGATGCTGAGGTTATAATGGTGAACTATGGAGATTTGGCCTTACAGATGGAAGAAGCAATTGATCAATTACGAGAGGAGGGATTCAAAGTGGGGATGTTAAAATTACGACATTTTAGACCATTCCCGACAGAAGATATAATTAAAATAGCCAAAAAGGTAAAATTAATTGGAGTAATAGATCGCGCAACTGCGTTTGGTTCTCAAACTGGTGGTCCGGTAAGTAGTGAAGTGAAAGCTGCACTTCAAGGAGTGAATGGGGCAGCAGAAATATTTCCTATTATTAATGGTTTAGGAGGTCGAGAAGTGACCTTGGAACAACAAAAAGAGCAATTAAAAATGTTAGTTAAATTATATGAAACTGGAGAGTTTCCTAAAAATTTATTGAACGGAACCCTCTGGGATGGATTACTAGAGGTAAAATAAAAAATGACAACTATAAAAGAAGCTTTAGATTCATGCCAAGAAGAGTATTTCCTTCCAGGAAATTCATGTTGTGCGGGATGTGGATTAGAATTAGCTTTAAGATGGGCAATGAAGGCTCTCGGGCCTAATACTGCTTTAATAACACCTGCTTCTTGCTTGAATGTAGTTATCGGACTATGGCCAAAGACAGCACCTAATTTTCCATTTACCAATATGGCATTTGCGGCAGGGGCTGCAGCAGCCACAGGCATGTCTGCTGCCTTTAAAGCAAAAGCATATCGCTTTCCTGGGAAGAAGTGGGAAAAAATGACGACAATTACCTTTGCAGGAGATGGTGGAACAGCAGATATTGGTATACAAGGTTTAAGTGGTGCAGCTGAGAGGAACTCGGATCAAATCTATGTATGTTATGATAATGAAGCATATATGAATACCGGAATACAAAGATCCTCAAGTACTCCGCACGGTGCTATAACAACTACTACAACTCTAGGAAAAGATCGGTATAAAAAGAATCTACCAGCGATTATGGCGGCACATGAGATACCATACGTTGCTACATGTTCAATAAGTGAACCTTTAGATTTATATGATAAATTTAAGAAAGCAAAATCTATAGAAGGGTGTCGATATATCCATATTCTTGCACCATGTCCTCCAGGATGGGGTTATGATTCAAATGACTCAATTGAATTAGCACGTCTTGCTGTTAAGACAGGAGTATGGATACTGTATGAAGTCGAGAATGGGGTAGTAACGTTATCCAAGAGGAGTAAGTCGGTTCTTGATCCCGCTAAACGGATACCACTAATTGATTATCTTTCAAGACAGAAAAGATTTGCAAAATTATCAGAAAAAGATATGATTGAACTTCAAGAAGAGATAGATAGAAATTGGAAACACATCGCAAATCAATTAAGTTGCCAAGAGAAATTATAAATTGGTAGAATTTTTTTAATTAAAAACTTCAATCTCAGTAGATTTTATATGGGTTTTTTAATCAAAGTCTCATCTAAAAAAATTGAAGAAATCCAATATGTTCTAGATATTGCTTTAGAACAGATTGTAGAAGGAAAGATTATCGCCTTCCCAACGGATTCTGTTTATGGGATTGGGGGTGATCCAAAGAATCTAGATGTTATTGAAAAAATTTTTCAAATAAAATTTAGAGACCGATCGAAGGGGTTACTATTATTAGTGTACGATCTAGAAGAAGCAAAAAAAATTGCTGAATTTAATGAAATGGCAGAAAAATTAGCGAATCATTTCTGGCCGGGTCAATTAACATTAATCTTAAAAAGAAAAATTCCAAACATAATTCCAGCAGAAGTAACTGCATTTCAAGATACAATTGGAATTCGAGTTCCGAGTAATGAGATAATAAGAAATATCTTACTTCTTTTAAAGAAGCAGAACATTTTTGGAGGGCTTATCGGTACATCAGCGAATTATTCAAATGAACCACCTGCTATTAGTGGAGATGAGATTGCGAAAAAATTTTTAACTCCTATTGACCTAATCATTGATGGGGGTAAATCAAAATCTAAGATACCAACAACCATTGTTGATTGTACGACTAATAAGCCGAAATTCCTTCGAATTGGGTTAATTTCAGAAGAAGAAATAATCAATATATTGAATCAGAACTAAAACTATATGGTTAGCGTTTAATGAATAATTTTAATTTATTAATATCTAGTTCTAGATATAATGAAACTAATGCAGGGGCAGAATTATGGTTTACATTATTAATATGTGGGGACAAATATCCAATTATATCTAGTTTAGATTTTCCTGGTCTAATTACCGCAACAACTAATTTAAACAACAGGGATATTCTTTCAAAAGTTAAGGAGATTCTGAGCAAAGATAAAAATTTTTTCAAATTCATATTGAAGATTGTCCCCATTGACCACGTTTGTGAAACCAATTTGAATTTTATAAAGGAATTTGTTAATTTTCATTATAGTCAATATATTCATGAAGGTGATACTTTTCGAATTGATCTAAAAAGAAGGAAAAGTAAAATTATAGAGCGAAATTCTTTTATTAATACTATAGCGAACCTTATCAAGAACAAAGTTAATTTAGATTTTCCAGACAAAATAATAAGGTTTGAAATTTTAGGAAATATGTCAGGAATATCATTTTTAAAACCAACTGACATTATCAATACAACAGAATTATAGTAATGAGTTAAGTGTTATTTTTTCAAGACTTAAGAGTAACATTTTTTCTCGAATTATGTCAGAAAGAGCTAAAAAAAGATCATCTAACGTAAAGTCAAGCAAATTTTTTTTTTCCTTATATAAGTTATATGACTTTAGAATTACTTTTAATTGATTATCTGTAATATTAAAATAATTTTTAATTCGATAAAATTTTTCAATCGATTTACTTTCTATCTCTAGCTTAATTTCATTTAATGTGATTTTCTTTTTTAAATCCAAGTAAATCATTTCAAGATTATTCTGAGGGGAAATTATGCAAATGAGATAATTTTGTTTTAAACCGTTATTATAATCAAGTCCAAAATCATAAATGGCATTTTTAATTTGTCTATTTGTTGAAAGGTAAAGTAATAATTCGATATTTTTAGATTTAGAGATATTAATTTTTGATAAAAAAGCTTTATGTGCAAAATAACAAGCGGATAATATATGGTCGGTATTGACAATATACTTTTCGTTAAAGATTTGTAGTACTACATGATTATAATTATTCTCAATATAATTACTTAAAGCAAGAAACTCATTTGAAGAAAAATCATTTAACTCTAAAGTTACTTCAAGTAAACCAACATATATTTTTAAATGACTTTCTAAATTACGGATAAATTTTTCGATCATAGAGGAAAACTCCATTTAAACCATATAGGCATACTAATGAAAAAGATCCTTACATAAAATGATAATATTAATAATCCTACTAAATAAATAGAAAAGATAAAATCCCAAAATTTAAAATTGATTGTGAAATAATAAGTTCTTTCTCGTTTACTCCCAAAAGCTCTTGATTCAAGTGCTTCAGCCACATTGAACGCCCTTTTAATTGCATTGATTATCAGAGGGACTAAGAGTGGAAATAGATTTTTTACTTGATTTATCAACCCCTTTTTTTGCATTTCATACCCACGGCTTTGTTGGGCATCTATTATATTTTGGGCTTCTAAAGCTATGGTAGGAACAAATCTGAAGGCTAAAGAAAAAGAAAATGCAAATTCATAAGGGATTTTCATTGATATTAATGATAAAGCAAACTCATTAGGGTCAACAGTCAAAAAGAAAACTGAAAATGCCGATATCATTATCAAAATTCTAAAACTCATAGCGATACCGAAAAATAAACCATTGACCGGATAAAACCATGTATTAAGTAGAATTATTATTAGAAATAAAATTGCCATACCCTTTATACTTTTTAACCACTGTTTTAATAATTTACCTAATAAGATTATAGGTAGAATAGATATAAAAATAAGAAATAAAGGGATTATTTCCGTAAAAAGTAATGACTGAAATGTGTAACATAAAGCTAAAATCAGTTTGGTTCTCGGATCTAACCTATGTATAAATGAATCTTTTTTAAGAAATTTAAATGCATTAAGAAATTGAAGAGACATGTACTTTTTACCTTATTTCTTATTAGAATTATTTTGTAATAAATTTGAAAGAAATTCTATTAATTCACTTTCATGAAACACATTATCCGGAATTTTTATTCCTATTTTTTTAAGTTCAATCTTGAATTGATGAATTTGTGGTAAAATAAGGGAAGATTTATCAATAAGCATTTCATTTATTAAGACATCCTTTGTAGGGCCATCTGCAACTATTTTTCCATTCACCATCAAAATAGTTCTTGGGATAAAGTCTATGGTAAATTCTATATTATGAGTTACTATTATAAGGGTCGTACCTTTATCTAATTCTTGATTAATTAAATTTATAAAAAATTTGATGCCTTCCTCATCTTGACCTAGTGTAGGTTCGTCAAAAATTATTACTTCAGGGTCTCTACATATTATTGAAGCAATAGCTAACCTTTTTGCCTCACCCCCTGATAAATTTAGAGGAGATCTATTACGATAGTTTACAAAGTTGAATTGATTTATCACCTTTTCGGCTTTTATCTTCATCTCGCTTTTATCTAATCCTAAACTCTTTAATGAAAATAGTATTTCATCTTCCACAGTATTAGAAAATAATTGATGAGTTGGGTTTTGAAAAATGATACCGATCTTTTTTGAAAGTGTCGCAACAGTTTTAGTGTTAATATTCTCGTTTTCAAAATAGATATCCCCTTTTGTTGGTTTTAGCAACCCATTCAATAATCGAATTAATGTAGTTTTTCCAGCTCCATTTTGACCCATAATTGCTATAAATTCACCCTTATGAATATTCAATGATATATCTTTTAAAGCTTTAGTTCCATTCGGATAACAATAGTCTACATTATCAAGCATAATTAGCGGTTTATCAACTTTAAAAATTACCACCCTTAGATAATATTAAAGTTTTAAGTAGCTGGATACCTTTTTCAATAGAAAAAGGTATTTCATCATTATATAGCTTTCTCTGTTTTAATTCATTAAAAATTGAATAAATTCTTGGTTTGTTTATTTGTAAATTTTTAAATTCAAGACTATTAACGACATTTAGTTTAGAATCATGTGAAATAATCTCACCCTTATCAATTAGGATAATTTCATCAATAAGAGGAAATATTAAATCCATTCGGTGTTCACTTATAATTATTGTAATATTTCGTTCTTTCTGTATTTTCTTAAGAAGTTGTAAAATTTTATTTGCGAAAAGAGGATCGAGATTAGCCGTCGGCTCGTCAAGAATTATAATCTTAGGATCTAACACTAATACAGAAGCAATTGCTACTCTTTGTTGTTCTCCTCCGCTAATCTCAAAAGGAGCTTTATTAAGGATTTTTTCGATTTCAGTAAGACGGATCACTTCCTCCATCTTTTGGTGAATTTTTTCTTTTGGAAATCCCAAATTTTCCATCCCAAAAACAATTTCATGCTCTACATTCATTGCTACTAATTGATTTTCCGGATTTTGGAATACGATTCCAATTTCAGTAGATAATTCTGATATTGGGGTTTTGTTAGTGTCTTTGCCATTGATTACAACCGCGCCCTTATAATAACCCGAATAGAATTGCGGAATCAAGCCATTCATACATCGAATTAGTGAAGTTTTTCCTGATCCTGTTTCTCCTGCTAATAAAATGAATTTATTGTTAGTAATTTCTAAATTAATATCTTTTAGAGCATATTCTTCGTTTCCTTTATATCGATAATAAAAATTGCTAAATTTAATTAAATTCATTTTAATAAGTTAAAGACATTTTTTTAATTTATAGAGGTTGTTTTTTAATTAAGATTTTTTTAATTTGTTTTAATAACGTTTTAAGGAAGTTTTCAATATTAATTTCAGCATTAAGAGAAGCAGCACCCTCATGTCCTCCTCCGGTTCCGTTGCCTATTTCATTTAATAATTTTCCAAGATGTAGTCCTGTCTTTGAACAAATCTCTTTATTTGCTCTGGTACTTATTCTAAATTCTGATTTAACTTTGGAATATACTATACTTATATCAAAACCTATATTTATTAACATAGATGCTATTATTGAACCAAAACTACTTACGTGGGATATTCCAATAAGCCAATCTTCAACTCGGAATAATTCTACTCTTTGTAGCCCTTTTATTTTAGCTATTTTTTCAGATACTTCGGTAAAGGTATTAAATAATCCAATAACATCTTGATATTCGATTTCTTCCTGTAATATTTTTGACATATGCATAATAGTTTTACTATTGGCATATTTGAGAAAACCAGAGTCTGTTAAAATGGCTGACGCAAGAAGATATCTATATGGAAGTGGAAGTAAAACATCGTAAAAGTCAAAAATCTCAAATATGATCTCAGCAGTTGAAGTGTATTCATCAAAGATTATATTATATGATTCTAAATTCATTTTGTATTTTTTTCCAAGATTTAGATGGTGATCGATAAAAATAAAGGGATAGTCCCGATTATTGTCATTTAAATAATCTAATAAATCCAAATTATTAGTATCTAAAATAATAATGATATCAAATTCAGATAGGTTAATCTTATCCAATATCTCATATCTAAAATCTGGAAAAATTGTAATAAAATTATTCATAAAATCTAAGGTATTTTTTGAAATTCCAGAAAAATAAATATTAACATTGTAGTTATGATTAAAATCTCGTAAAAAAAAATCTAATAATACACTAGAAACAAAACCATCAAGATCCACAAGATTATGAGAAGTAATTAATATTGATTTATCCTTCAAATAATTAAAAATTTGATTAAAAGCCATTATTGCCATATATGATTATTGATTTTGTAAATCTGCTTGGAGTGATTTTTGCATACTTTCAAAAGAACTTCTAGTTCTTTCCTCTTTTTGCTCTATTGTTTTTACCCTCATCGTAAGAGTTTCTTTTAAGGATTTTTTTTCATTAAGTAATTTATCCTTCTCACTTTTAACTAAGATACCACCAATACTTTTGTACACATTGGTATCAGAACTGACTTTTTCTAATTCTTCAATCGCTAACTCGGTCTCTCGTAATGCTCGATCCAATTGGTTTTTTTGTTGTACTAGAAATTCTAAACTTTGGCCAAGTTGTGTTAAATTTTGGATTTTTTTCTTAGTTTCCTCATCTAATCGGTCTAAATTAATTGTCATTTTTATTATGTAATATTTTTTTTTAAAAAACAAAATGATTGTTAGAATTTGAAATTTTCGGAAAAAGGGATTAATGGGGTCTCTTTGATGGTAAAAACCGAATTTTATTAGATTAGGAGTAGGGATTTCTCAATAATTTTACCAAAACTGATAATTTCATTAATAGATGCCCTAAAAGCAGTAATGTCTTCACTTTTCACATTGAAGATTAGTAGATTTTCCTTACGTTCAAGCATTATTTTTGAGCGTTTGCTTTTTTTTATATTAAATTCGGGTAAATAGGAATTATATGCTATTTCACACAAAGAGGAGTTTTTGAAATTGATTAAAACTTTGGATTTGATTCGGAATGCATTAGATTTTTTCATCATTCTTCGATCGCTTCAATTTCTCTCTGTTTACGTCGAGCAATTCTGAATGATTCAGCACCACGAGGTGTTTCTGTATCATAAGCACCTCCAGTAAATTTAGCATCACATTTTCTACAATGCCATATTCCTGTTGAAATTCTATGTATTGATCCTTTTGTCTCACATTTAGGGCATTTTAACTGCCCTCCTTTTTGTTTTTCCATTATTAATCTCCATTTTTTCCTTACATTCGCACCATAACGAGCACCAAAAGTTGCTGACAAACCGGTTTTTTTTGTTTTACCCATCAATATCACTTTTTAAATTTCAATCAATAATGTTTGATAAAAACCTTCTATTAACTTTAAATTTTACTAAAATAACGATTCTGAAAAGTTTAAAAAAAAAGTTCAAAAAATAAGTATCAAATTAAATTTTAAATTTAAAAGAATTAAATTATACTTTATTAATATTTAACTTCATATTGCCATAAATTCAATTCTTTACGAAGTTTGTTCCCTATTTCCATTGCTTTCTTACCTAGCATTACAATCTCATCAATGGAAAAGGTAGCTGCACCACTTTTCTGAATTGATGTTACTTTATTCTCTGTCACTGCTATCGAGAGTCTACCATCGCATATTAACTCTTCTGGTAAACTCGGATCCAAGAAGATCATATCGTCGATTTTTCCGAATGTTAACACCATGGGTAGTTCGTTGATAATTGATTTACCAGTTAAATACTTACCGGTCCATTCTAGATGGTCATCTTTCCAGATTCCTTCTGGTAAATGACAAGAAATTAACGTCACAAGGGAACTTATACCTCCAGTATCTATCAAATTTCCAGAGTAATTAATAACATACATATCGACAAAAAGAATATACACAGCTTCGTTTTCCTTTATACATAATTTCTTAGTTTGAACACAATCAGCATGTCTAATTCCTCGATCTACTACTCTAGCTAATTCGATTGATTGCTCATCAGGGGGTCCTCTTTCAAATAAGGGCGAGGCTAAAGGTAATAACTCTGCCATGATAGTACAAACTCCTTCATTAGGTAAATCGGGGAATGGTTCACCTACCTCATACTTTAGTCCAGTAATAACCCTAGTTCCTCCCAGGGTCACATCAGCAGATCCTTCTGCTGAAGCGATGACATCAGGTTTAATTGTCCAATCTCTATAATCCCATAGTCCTCTACCATCAATTCTTTCTTCTTTTCTTAAATTGCTTATTATGTAATTTTTCTCTATGGTTGATATAACGCGTCTAATGTTCATCATCCTTACGATTCTCCTCCAATATATTTTTCTTGAATCGCGATATACTTAGCTTTTAATGCATCCAATTGAATTTCATGAATTTTGTTCAAAGCATCCTTAGCAAGGTTTAAGCATTTATTAAAATCTTCTAAATCCATATTCCCATCGAATTGAAGTAATGATATTTCATTATTGAACCAAGTTATTGCGCATGGCATATCAGCTTCACCAGCTTTGTCTTCGACACCAGAAAGATCAGTAACAAGTTCTCCATCTATCTTTCCTACAGCAACAGCAGATACTAAACTCCTCATAGGAATGCCAGCATCTGCTAAAGCTAATGATGCAACAGTCGTACTTGCGCATCTTGTTCCTCCATCTGCATCCATAACATCAATAAAGACTTCAAAAGCAGTACCAGGATACAATTCTAGAAATAAAATAGGTTCTATACAATCAGTTATTATCATAGAAATTTCTTTTTCTCTTCTACCTGGAGCTGGGCGTTTTCTATCAAATACAGAAAAGGTTGCCATACGGTAGAAAACCCTTAAAATACCTTTATCTGGTTTTGCTAAATGATGTGGATGGACTTCTCGAGGTCCATATACAGCAGCGAAAATTTTATTATTTCCCCATTCTAAGTAAGCAGAACCATCCGCATTTTCAATTACACCAACTTCCAATTTAAGTGGTCTTAATTCTTGCTTTTCTCTTCCATCTAATCTTTTTCCATCTTCTCGAAATAATTTTTTGGGGTATTCATCATTAATAATTAATGGCATTTACTTAATTCCTCTTTCATTTTTTTCATTTTGAATATAAACTAACATTCTATCTGTCAACCCAACAGTATGGGCTTCTTTTTCAATTTTTTTTATAGCGTCAATTAATAATCTCTCATGTGCTATATCTTCTCCTTTTAACCAAATACGTCCATTTTGTGTTACAAAAATATTGCATCCGGTTAAATTTTTTAAATTTTTTATCATTGATCCATTCCGACCTATAACCCGGGGAATTTTTGGAGGATCAATAGATATTACTAATCCATCTTTTCTTCTCCCTAAATATTTGCCTACTGTAGTCAATTCAGGAGCATTTAAACGGTCAGCATATAAAATTTTTACTATTAAAATATCTCCAATTTGATATTTTTCTGCTGAAGCTTCGGAATTATCAGTATGGCCTCCTCGAAGTCTAATCCTGCTTCTCTTAATTGTATTTTTTGGTTTTAGCATTCCAAGCTCTCTTGCATTAATATCACACTTATATCTAACAGGATTCTTATCAACAACCAATGCAATTACTTTATCTCCTGTTCGTGGTGTATAAAACCCCTTTAATGGTATTACATTAATGTAATTCTTTTTAACCTGCTTTAGGCCTATATTAAGAGAAATAATTTTAGTTTTTTCTCTATTTAAGATTGTTCCTCTTCCTGGAAGGAAATTATTCACATCCTCAGTTAACACTTCTCCAGGAGCTACAAGATCTCTTGCATATTCTTCAATATCAAAGTCATCTTCGAGATCTTCTTCATCAGACTCAATATCATCCATATCTTCATTGTCATCTTCTTCCAATTCTTCTTCATCCACTTTATCTTGATTTGAATTCTCATTTAACTCATCTTCTTCATTTTCCATATTTCTATAATCACACTCAGATCTTTATTTTATATATGCCTAACCAACAAAAATAATGTAAGCAGAGATTATTTAAAAATTTAGTTAGATTTCAACAATTTTGTTTGAACTCTTCCGTGTGTTAATTTATTGAGCTTATCTAATAGCTCCATTTGTAGTCCTGCCGGTAAATCTACAACAGAAACCCAGGATCCATCAGATTGCCATTCTTCTCTTTTAATTTGTGCTAATTGAGCAACAATATTATATCCTTTTGCTGTAAAAGCGGAAGGAATTTTAATTGCCATTTCAACTTGCTCCATTCGAATAGGTATAATAGCTCTTATTTGTTTAACTATATCTTCGACTTGTTCTTCAGCATTTTTCATTAAATCAATTTTAATTTTAGCCTCTTCGATTGCTTTTTCAATTCTTTGATATGGGTGAGGTTTTTTATTCTGAGGATTTATCGCATTTTTAGAAATTATGGTAATTATTTGCTTGAGTTTCTTTTCTCTTTCCTCTTCTCTCTGTGTTTTTGTCCATTGAATCTCTCCTTCTAATAAGATATGACAAGCAATCACTCTACCATCTATTGTGTCGAATACAGCTTCCATGTCGCCATCTGTTGCTTTTTTACCGCGACGTAAATCTTCAAAAACTGTAAAACTTTCAAAAATTAAATCAATAGAGATATCAGGATTTTCTAATAATTCTTGGGTGCTCAATCTAGTCTTTTCCTTACCTTCTTTTAATCTTCTATTTATCTCTTCCCGGATAAATTTTTTAGCATCCCAAGCTCGTTCTGGATCGAGAAGCATTTCAAAGCTTCTTCCTTCCTTCTCAATACGTCCAATGATAAAGCCACCTAAATTTATTCTTGCTCTGTCAATCATAAGGATTTATCTTTGACTATTTTAATTGGATTTTTGCAATAACTTATTTTATCTTCCTTCTATTATTGAATAAATCTTATTAGAGAGAGACTCGAAAGAATTTTTAAAGGGAAAATTAAATTTTATTTAATAATTCTTCCTTTTCTTGTAAATCTAATAACTTAAATTTTCTATCATCTTTTAAAATTAGAGCAACATCACAGGAGTTTTTATTTAAATTATCACCCATCAATGATTTTAAGGTTTGTAAGGGTAATAGTGTTAATTCCTCATCATTCATTTCTTCTTTATAGTGTTCTTCAAGGTAGGTTCTTGCTTCAGTTGCTCCAGAGCCTATTGCGAATGCTTTATAACCCCACATAGCACCACTTGGATCAGTCAAATATAAGGAAGTCTTTCCATCTGGATCAATCCCAGCAATAAGAAGACTCACCCCAAAAGGTCTTACACCTGCATTCTGGGTAAATAATTGTAAATATTCGCATATATTTAATGTGCTATCTTTTACCGTAATTTTTTCATCATAATTTAAAAGATTAACTTGAGCTTGTACTCTTGCTCTATCTACTAATACTCTCGCATCAGCAGTTAATCCGGCGATTGCGACCCCAACATGGTCATCAATTTTAAAAATCTTTTCTGAACCTATTACCTCTTGAAGTTCAGAACTTTTCTTTTCAACGGCAAACACAACAGAATCCTTATTTCTACAACAAATTGCCGTTGTTCCTCTTCTTACGGCTTCTATCGCATATTCAACCTGAAAAAGACGACCCTCAGGGGAAAATTGGGTAATCGCCATATCATATCCTCTTCCTTGCTGTGAGAAAATCTTCCATCAGCCTCCTTAATTTATTCAAAAATATTATTAAAATCTATAGAGAATTATTTAATACCTGAACTCTATTTGAATTTTTAATTTTTAATTTAATATTGTTTACATTATTTTTTTCTGATTAAAAAGAAGTAATAAATAATTCAATTTATATTTTTTTTTAATTTTTTAAAAAGATGAGAATTTGACGTTATTTAAAATGGTTTTACAAATACTTTTTATTTAAGTAGAACGAAAAAAAGAGGAAGATTGGTCGATATCAGCTTAACATAGATTTATCTTAAACTTTTTAGCTCCAGGCTACTTTATTGATATGGATGGACCATTCTAATATGATCAATCCCTCATCTCTTGTGTGAGCAATTAAATAATCGCCCTCTTTTGTTATGGATCCTACAATATTACCCTTTCCACCCGTGATATTTTTAGCAGCTAATTGAAGATCATCATTTTTTAATATCGCATATCTTTGATTTTGAAACATTATGGATGGTTCTTTTTGCTTCCAGGACAGAAGAATAGCTTTAGCTTCTTCATTTGTCAAAGGAAATTCTGAAGATTTGAATATAATATCACCCTCCTTATCTAATACGAAGATCTCCTCTACTCCTTCATATCTATTTAGTTCATTTATTAAATAGTTAAATCTTTCTCTTTCCATCTCTTACTATATAAAATAAATAATTTATTTAATGATAAAAGTTTTTGAATTTAAATTTATATTAAGGCAAAATTGTAATTTATCATTCATAGAGCAAATAATATATAAGTCCTATCATTTTCAACTATCGGAAAAGCAAAAATAGGAATGAAAATGGTAAAAACTTTTGTCCTTTATGATAAAATCTACAATATCTCCACTGAAAATCAAAAAAATCTAATAATCAAAAGATATTTCAAATATTTAAATCAACTTTGTCAAAGTTTTCCAAATACTAAAATTAAATTTAAGAAGTTACGAGAATTTGATAAACGAATTGAAGTTGAAATTATCGGTCCGGAAGAAGTATTTATTTTCAATTTGTTAAAAAAAGAAATTGGAACGATTAATAATTTTGAGGATATTAATCCTAATATAATAGTCAAAGGAACCCTTATTGATGTGGGTAAAGTAGGGTTTGGAATTTTCGTAGATTGTGCTATTTTAAATCCTCAAACTGATGTTTTAATCAATCTTCATTCACTACGAGAACAATTGTGTAGTAATAAAGAAAAATCCCTCAAAGAAATTATAAAAATATATGATTTTATTGATAATTTCCCTATATGGGTTAAAATTGTTTCAATTGATAAAGAAAAGCAACAAATTCAAGGCATTTTAGATGATTTAACCTTAGATTTCTATAAAAGATTAATTAAAGAAGGGCTTGAAGCTGTTTTTTTGACAGGTGAAACAAAAGGACAATTTAAAAAAGCATTGATAAGAAGAGGTCATTTACGAGATATAGTCTCAATTGAACGATATGGATTTTTAGAAAACGTGGTAATCTTAAAAGAAGGCACTAATGCTCCAGGAATTATCGCTGATATTGGAAAGTACCTTAAAAACTGCAAAATGAGTGCTATTAGACCAGAAAAGTTTAAAAATTTCTTTAATTTTGAAGGAGTAGATAGTGGGCCTGCGGAGGTTTGAACTCCGGATCTTCTCGGTGTATTCTCGAATGCAACATGATTCATGTCACATAAGCGAGACGTCATTACCACTAGACCACAGGCCCTTGAAAATTAAACCCAATTAATAGCGCAATCGGTGGGATTTGAACCCACGAGTCCAATCGGACACCGGTTTAGCAGACCAGCGCTTTTGGCACGCTTTAACGCTCTACCACGCTAAGCGACGATTGCTCATTGTACTTAACAACTTAAAGGGATCTATTTTACTTATAAAAATTTAAAATTTT
>Ga0180438_10000773_pt1 | contig 58439 bp, 90 predicted proteins | sample SS_ome_12_FD_132455 | JGI IMG/M metagenome (GOLD analysis project Ga0180438, IMG submission 132455) | Hypersaline lake sediment archaeal communities from the Salton Sea, California, USA - SS_3_D_2 metaG | ecosystem: Environmental > Aquatic > Non-marine Saline and Alkaline > Hypersaline >... | reverse complement strand
GCGGTGTTTACTATGAGACCCAGGACAACGATGCGCCATTACCAGATGAAGATCTGTAGCTCGGACTAGTCATAGCTAGAGTCCGAACATCCTAGGCCCGTGGCTTTTGGTCGCGGGCTGTTTTTTATTTAGCTCTAAAATCACGAAAGCCCCAGCTTTCGCCAGGGCTATCATGGGTTTTGGTTGGGTAGGCCGTTGGCTACAGGCTGAGCTTCCGCCCGGCTTGCTGCGGTATGTGTGTCCTGACCTGGTAGACAGTGATCGTCTCGGACTTGGGGGCAAGCACCGGCTCGCCGTCGGCGTCGATCATCGGATAATCCTCATCGTCAAGCAACTGCGACATGACCAGATCACCATGATCATCGATCACACCATAGGTAACGTCCTTTGGGTGCGCCGTGTAGATGGTACCATCCGATCCCTGTCCGGCCGGCTGGGATTTGCCGTCGTCGTCCTTGGTTAGCTCATACACCTTCTGCGCCAGCTCGTTGCAGCGCTGGCGCAACTCTGACGTGCGGACCATCTTGGCGGTCAGACGTCCCATCCGATCCTTGATCTGCTGCTCTTCCACCTTGGAGGCTTCCCGAGCTTCCTTCCACTCCTTCAGAAGACCAGAGATCTCCTCCTGCTTCGCCTTCTCTGCTTCCCTCTGCTCTTTCTTGGTCATCTTTGCCATTTGCTCGTCTCCGTTTCAGTTGTGCGGCATCGGCCGCGATGTCCTATCTTCTAGCTATAGCAGCTTGAAAAGTCAAGCTGAAAATTCAGATATCTCTACCATCAGAGTAGAGCCACACCAGCAGTGTCGCCAGTCGGTTAGCTCGCCGGCCGGCTCATCTCGGTCATCAAGCTCGCCGCAGATCTGGAGCCGTGTCCACGTGCGCCAGCTGTAGACACGGCCACAGCAGCCACAGACGCTCGCAGAGTGCCGGCCGTCGTCCAGCCCGTCAAGGGTCGCGATGTCCACGTCATCGAGCTGACAGCCCGCACAGAGCGCTCTGTGGCGAGCCGAGCGGAGCATCGCTAGCCCGATGCTACCTAGCTCACCGGCCTCGTCCAGCCGGCCGCAGCGGGCTGCCACGGCAGCCACGGCGTTGACCAGCCGATTCCGTGCCAGGTGCTTCATCGGATGGTCCTATCCTTAAGCACAGCCATACGAACAGCTGCAGAGGCGTCATCTAGCGCTCTCTGTGCCGATCTTAGCCTGTCTCGTGCTTCTGCAGGTAATTGCTCACTGTGTTTTACAGCTTCGCTTATATGAGAATGAGCCCACCTTAGCTCAGTTTCCAGTATATACAGATTCATCAGCTGGCTCCCGTAGCGTCATCGATCAGCTGTATGATCGCTTGCGCTCGCGCATACCATGCACAGCAAGCATCGCCTTCCCAGGCTAGCTCAGACCTGTGATTCGTTTCGCCAAAGACCTGGTACCCACCAAACCCTACATTGTAGGAGTACATATGCGGTATGGTTACCCGTTCCTTATTGGCGTCTTTCCGCGCCTCTGCTAGAAGCGCTCTGCAAAAGTCGTGCTCGCTCATTGTGCTGCTCCCATCTGAAAGTTGCGTAGCCCGCGACCTTCGCACAGCGAGCACTTCAACGTAGCGTTCTGTTTGCCACTTCCGTCGCATAACTCGCAGGTGCAGTAGTCGTCCGACGCGAGCACAAGCTCGTCGCCATCATACCATAGACTCAAACTGCCGCATTGCTGTAGCTCTGGTGTCTCGCCAAAAACTTCATAGCACATGTCAATGAACTGATCAATGCTATCATAGTCAGATCCGGTAGGGTCCCATCTGTCGCTGTAGCAGTTAAACATTATTCGTCTCCGTCAATTGAAAGCGCTAGCTCCACAGACTCCGGCTCATAGAGCCAGTCTTGCGCTATCTGTGCACGTACCTGCAAGCCATCAGACTCTGCCATCTTGGCAGCTTCTTTCCTGGTCTCGTTAGGGCCGATAGATCCGGCCTCTGGAAATTCTTCGAGGTAGTAATACCACCCCTTGCAACTGTGAGCATCATCCCCTCCGGCTGTAACGATAGCCCAAGGTTTAGGCTCAGAGATATTGTTGATGATCCATGAGGCTAGAGCATTCGCTGCGGGCTCTGTTACCCGAGCCCGTTTGCACAGCCTTAGCAGAAGATCGTTCCCTTGCGATTTGGCAATGCTCTGCGCAAGGGCGATCGTGAGGGAAGATAGCTCAGTCATAGTGTCTAGCTGCTACCTTGGCAGCCTCCTCGTACAGCTCAAAGATAGCATCATCAGCTGCTTCAGCAGCGATGTCAACAGCATCTTTGATAGTGACATCTGAGTTACTCTCGGCTGCATCCATCATGGTGCCTAGCTGCCATCTTTAGCAGCTTCCTCATACATCTCAAAGATAGCCGAGATCCTCCTCCGGAGGCGGCCAGTCACTGCACTGCGGCGGTCCAGCATCCATCCAAAGGCCAGAGTATCTGAGAGTTTCGAAATTCTGTCGATATCATCCTGAGTTGGGTTTGGGAGAGCTTCTAGTTCCTTGATCTCCTGCCTAATTTTCTGCCTTGATTGTCGCATCTGCTATCTCCTTGGTAGCTACCTACATCATAGCAGCTGCTCAGGCTGATGCAAGAAAAAACATCATCAGATGAAACTTTTTTTCTCACCAGCCATTTTAGCTAGTAATTCCAGAAGCTTACAGCTTCTCCCCAGACTCTGATCTCACCCATGCTGCGCTTGCCGCCGACAGAAGCCTCGGGGTAGGCAGCTAGGATCACCTGGTAGGCTTCGCTGTAGTTGGCTTTATGGTAGGCTCTACAGGCTTCGATCCGCTCATCGCCCTGGAGATCGTCGATCTCTAGTGGAAGCCTTCTGCTAGACACTGAGCCCAACCAACCCGGTTTACCATCGATGCTCGTCAGGGTACTGTGATCGATGCTAGCCAGGGTACTATGTGGGTAACGAAACAAGTCCCCGCTGGGGCTTTCTTCCCAGCAGCTGTAGACAGTACATGTGCTACAGATGATCGGCGTTTTCTTGACGAGATACCACTTCCCACGGTAGCTCAGCTTTCGATAGTCTCCCATGATCAAACCTCGATCTGCACGTACAGGTTGAGACGCCTAGCCATCTTCGGCGAAGTATAACCGGCAAACTCTTCTAGTCCAGTTGAGTCTACTGAGTAGATCTCCCATGGCTTCTCACGCCATGACACGAACACCACAGGCACACCGCGAACGAGAGCCACGATGCGCCGGAAGTAGCTGCACCATGGCGAGCTTACCATGGTTGTTTCTATCAGAGTCATATCTCCAGCTCGTACCCTTTCGGATTAGTCATGCTGGCGAGCATACGATCTTCATCGTTTATTGATTGAGCTTCCCTTGCCTGAGATAGCAGATCATTAGCAATCTCACGAGCTTGTTCTGGGTGAATCGAGATCCTAAGATTCTCATCACCACAAGTAAAGCTAATAACAACCTGCATAGGTCCAAGGCCATCTTCCCTTGACATTATGCGCGTTGAAGCGAGCCTACTGATTCCAATCGAGCTTTGACTTGCTTCTCTGATCTGCTTACCAGGTCGCTTCCTGTACCATCCCTGAACGATAATCATGACTATCTCCTACCAATAAAGTCAGCTATTGTCTCGAAACCCATATTGTATCGATCTGCCAGTTAAGCTTTTCGCAAACATGTTTGGACTACTCTATGGCAACCACGGGCATGAGTTGAGATCATAGATACCTGAGACAGATCAGAATCTACCTCAAGCACCGCTAGCCTATAGTAGTTATAGGCATCAAAACACGAGCTAGGCATAGGTGCTTTTGCCGACTGGACTATGTAATGAGTTTGATGTTTCATGCCGCTTTCATCTCCTTCTTGGTTTTGAATATCTCGCCGTCTGGCCCGAGCCACTTGTAGACATCTGGTCCGCTTGCTGTACGGCAGCGATAGATCGTGGTGTCTTTGGTGTCCTTGTATTCACCATGTCGCTTGACGGTGAACGATAGCCAGCAGCTATCGCCAATCTCAAGCTCTTTACCATTGGCGGTTAGCTCATGATGTCGCCTCTGCTGCTCGGTTAATCCAGGCTCCGGATCGGGAGCTGGAAGGTAGATTGTGCGAGGATACCCAAACCACTTGAGCAGATTGCCATCCTCATCTTCGAACGTGTGCACGCATCGAAGCTCGAAGCTGTATCTATCCTCCCATTGAAAGTACTTCTGCAGGGTTACTTTGCGTACATACCTTCGCCCAACCTTACCGAAGTGATTGCTACCTTCGCCTAGCTTTTTGACGCGCGCACGCTCGATCTCCTGATCAAGGTGGCGGCGGTATGCTACCACAAGGCTAGCTAGCAGCCCGTAGCGCTTGTGCTCGGCAAAGTCGATTGACACGGCTACCTTGAGATTGTGCTGATAGTCATTGCTTCCGTCCAGCGACTTAGCCCAAGCTACAGCATCGGCAGCTTCGCGCTTGTCAAGGTCTGTTGGCTGCGCTTCCTTCCAGGCTGCTTTTTCTTTCTCGTCCTGAACGAGAGGTGATAGCGGCGTAGCAGCAAAAGAAGCTTCGTCCTTAGTCGGCCTCGGGCCACCAAAGAAGGTGCCTTTTGAGCTTACCCATCCGAGCGTACGGACGGCTCGGAAGGCACAAGCGATGTAGTGGGTTGTTTCAGGGTGGATAGCCCAGCTTCCGCAGTCTCCCCAATCGCTATCCGGATCTGAGGCTAGCTTCACATCTTCTAGCAGTGACCAGATAGCTACGGCAGCAGCGGCATCTTTGGTTCCGCAGAAGTCTTTGAGACAGCTGCGACCTACACGCTTTAGCATACCATCCTTATATACCTCGGTTGCAAGAGGTGTACTACCGATTCCGTTAAGCTCTTCGAGAGGTGTAGCTAGCTCGTCTCCTATCTTACACACAACGAAAGTCTCCTTGCGTCGGCGGCTCGTGTGGCAATGGTCGCAGGTTGGCTTACCATCTCTCATCTCGTTTGGCACCACATTCCGATCGTGATAGCTCGGCGCACATGAGATGATATTTCCAGCTTCAGTGTGCTCAATCTTGGCAACGAATTGCCAACCGCTAAGTATTGGAGCATTGCCGATGAGCTGCACAGGTACCACCAGCTGATAGCCGATGATCCACTTTGCTTGCCTCAGCTTTTCGGGAGCATAGATCGGGCGCTGCACAGGCTCTTCTTCGACCAGCACGAAGGGCTCGAGCCCGAGCTTTTCGGCTCGGCGCCTGTAGCGTTTGACCTTGGAGCGAAGATGATCCATGCGATACTTAGGGATCTCGTAGGTCTCAACAGCTTGCTGCTGCTCGTCACGCTCAATGGTTACCTCACGAGAGCCGAGACAGCAGAAGAAGCTCCCAAAGTCGCCCTTAACAGGCTCGTTCGAGCTGTCGAGCAGAGTGTCTCCGGGTAGCAGGTCTTTAGCTTTGACGGTTAGCTGTGTCATGATATCCGCGTTCCCAAATCCACCAAGTGGTGGTTGCGATTATTTGCTGGCAATTAGGATCCTTGCTTAGACGCAGGCAATATTCTAGCACCTTATGGTTAGGTGCTAAATAGGTCCTGGTATAACCAGATCGTAAACGTGTATAAACGGTTAGCTGTGCCATTGGATTCTAAGCGGCTGAACTAGGTGTGTGGTTGTCTAGCAGCTCGAGCACATGGTCAAGGTCCCAGCTCTTACACAGCTGGCGAGCAGCTTCGTGCGCCTCGGCTAGGGTGCGGCAGTCGTCGATCTCGACGAGCTGCTGGTGAGTGTGGACGCCGGTGCGGTAGCGAACGGGAGGCAGCTTGTGGGCTGGTAGGTGGCTCACATTGGCTTCCACGGGCTGGCCAGCGGGGTTAAGTATCAGGTTGAGGTAGGTGTTCATGCTTGCACCTGTCGTTTGCGAATTAGCTTGCCGCTCGGGCCTACCTCTCGCGTACCTTGTCGGTAGCAGCAGCGTTGCAGGCAGCTTCGATAGTGCGGCGAACCTGGCTACCCCGGGGAGTCTGGTTGGACCCACCATCGCGGTAACAGTTGTAGGTGATGGGGTAGAGTTTTTTCCCTAGGTCAGACACCAGCACCTCGGCGTGGTAGAGCTTACGTCCAACGGTTACCTCGAAGGTGTGCCATGTCTGGCAACTGTAATTGGCGCTGGGCTCGATGGTGTGAGTCTTGATGGTGGCTGCTGTGTTCATCTGCTATCTCCTTGCTAACTACATACATCTTAGCAGCTGCTCAGGCTGATGCAAGAAAAAAGAGAAACTTTTTCAACTTTTTTTCTGGCTACCTAAAAAGCTCAACGTTTCTTCAGACTTAGCCAGTAGCGTCCCTGGTCAATGGCAGCGTCGATCTCCTGCCTGAGCCGAAACCTGACCCCGTTGGCCGTCGGGACATCGTCCAGATCTAGCTGCTCCAGCTCGGCTAGACGCTGCTCCAGCCTAGCCGGCGAGACTAGGTCAGGCAGGCTGAGCCCTAGCACTCTGGCATAGCGTGCTAGGGTAGACTCTTGCAGAGCCACCCTACCAGACTCAGCCTCAGCCACGTTGTGCTGCTGGATCTGTGACAGATTGGCTAGCTCACGCTGCTGTAGGCCAGCTGCTAGCCGTGCTGTTCGGAGACAGCAGGCGAAGTACCCTCGATCTTGCACGCTCCCATCCTTTCTAGAGCTAGCAGTGACAGCAGTATGATCAACGTGAGAAACATCCGCCTAGAACGACAGCTGCGCTCGCGTTTCACCATGGCGAAGTAGTCAGAGTTAGATAGCATTTCTCCGGCGTAGCTCGGCTAGCAGATCGTCAACAGAAAACTCAGCTAGTGGATTGTCTTTTTCTGCTAATGTCTCTTCTGCCATTAGTCTTATCACCTCATCTTTGAGGGTCAACCACCTTGTGTTATAGTCTACCTCAACACCTGTGCGCTCCAAACCATCTGCTGAAACACGGTATATACGTGCTTCATTGCTACCATTTTTTACGCTTCCAGTTGGTACTACCTCAACAACAAGAGTACCAATCTCAAGATCGGTTTCAACACCATCCTTGAGATACTCGCCACCAATAAATGCTTTTGCGCCCTTAGAAAGTGCAAGATCGGTGAACCACTTGGCCCACGAAGTACGCCTTCCGCTGGCCCTTGTTTGCTCCCAGACGATTCTAGCTGTGCTCATGTTACGTTTCCTTTCCTACCAAAGCTTTCTTAAAGCGGCTGCTGTTCGGAGCTTAGGAAGCACCTTTCCAGTGCTGGAAAGGGCCACCCTAAACCTTGTCTTCTTTCTGCTCCAAGAGCACTCAACCTTTTCTAGCACCTTGACAATGACAAGGTTCCCAGAAACTTTGCACTCATACTCATGGCCAATGACTACTTGACTTTGCCTCATGTGGCTAATCTAGCATCTGTCAAGAACGATGCAAGAAAAAAACTACATGAGCTGCAACTTTTTCTGAAAGCCTAGCAGTTTCAGCTACTTAGCCGGTAGACTTAAGCTGCTTCGCGCTTCCTAGCGTGCCTGGCCGCATGACAGCTAGCACAGAGCCACACCACGCTTAGAGGTTTGCTGTAATCATCGTGATGCGCCTGCGTTTTTTCAGCTATACATTCAGCACATGGTTCCTGGCGAAGCTTGCCACTTCTCAGGGCTTGTCTTACCGCCCTATGAGCAGCAACCTTAGCATGATTAGCAGAACGCCATCTGCGATCAATAGCTGTGCGAGCTGCTCGCCAGGTCTTATCGCCCTTGCGCTTCAATGTGTTGCTGCGTACCCTGCTACGTACGCATTGCTTGCACTGGTGCAGGTAACCGTCAGAGGTTTTCTTGTGGCGATAGTACGCTGATAGCGGCCTTAGCTGACCGCATTGATTGCACACCTTAGAACGGGATGTCATCGTAATCCTCTGAATCAAAGTCAGCATCTTCAACGGGCTGCTGCTTCGGTTGACGACGATTACCTTTGGCTTGCTGCTGTGGTGGACGACGATTACCTTTGGCTTGCTGCTGTGGTGGCTGCTGCTGTTGGTTGCTCCCATTACCACCGCTAAGAACCACATTGCTAACGTGAATCTCTGTCTTGTAACGTTTTCCGCTACCATCTCGAGACTCGTAGCTGCTGGTTCTGATCGATCCCTCGACTAGAATCCTATCACCTTTGGAAAGTATTCTACTAAGCCCTTCGGCTCGTTTTGCCCATACAACAACGTTGTGCCATTCTGTGCGTTGCTTCTTGTTCCCGTCGCTTACGTATGTCTCGCTTGTGGCAAGGCGTAGATTGAGCACAGCTGTACCGCCTTGCGTATAGCGAAGCTCAGGATCTGCGCCCAGGTTTCCGAGAAGAATTACACGATTGAGTCCGTCTGCCATTTTCTTTTGCTTTGGTTTTAAGTCTGGTGGATCGCCAGCTTGTTGATCTGCCATCTGTTGAAATGAAGGATCCCACATTTGCATATCAAGCTGCTTAGTTAGATCACTCATGCTCTGACCCATAACCCCCTAACAGCATTACCTGTACAGGGGTTTGGGTCCAGTTTCCTGGATTCAGCTGACGCGAGAACACTCGCTCCTTGATCAGCCTATCGCTGCAAACGATTACGGTTTCCCTGCTTATATCACTCCAATCTGGTATTGGCGTTGACTCCCTGGCTGTGACTCCACCAGTGCTCGTTCTATGTGCCTTGGTCACTTCTCATTAGAATGCAGCTAGCACCCTTGCTGCCTCGCATCGAACACAGTGATTGACCTACCGCATAGTCATCACCTCCTCAATCGTATTGTCTGTTATGCCACTTATCTCCCTGCTGTGGCTGGTAGTCTTGATCGTCTCGCCCGCAAACCTCCTCTTGATCCTTGCGGGCAAGGTTAAGGAATCCAAGGAGCCAAAAACCCCATGAAGTTGTCAGTGCTGCATTGAGCGCTTTATCAAATGGTCGGCCCTTGTTTTCTATTACTGGGAACGGTAGCTCATGATACTCATGCTCTCCGCTGGCAGGGTGACTAACCTTGATATACGAGATAACCATTTGCGATTGCTGATCGTATCGCCATGTGTAGCGGCGAACAAGCAATCCAGCTGCTACCAATGCTTTAGCGCATGCTTGCTGAATAGCATAAGCTGAAGAGTAGCTATACTTTTGACGATCGTTCCACCCATCGAAACCAATCGGCTCAACAGCTTTTTGAGCTACTAGCAAACCAGCTTCGAGATTGGGTGACTCTGGCAGCTTCAATGGCTCTGGCTGTGCTAGCTTGACAGGTTGAGAGGTATCCTGGATATCGTCCTCTTTACCAGGTTGCTTTTCGCTGGTATCTTTGGCAGCAGTCTTGCTTGACTGCTGCACTGGTTTACGCCCTTCGATTGCTGCCTTTACATCTATGGGAACATTGGTGGTAAGAGTGTTCAGCTCTACCTGATGGTAGAAGTCCGGTAAAACAATGGTGCCATCTTTTTCTACCTCCCCAGTTGTCTGGAGTCTATCCCATTGCTTATCAGTCATATCTGCAACAGTTAGATCAGTTGCTATGACATAGGGAACATGATCCCCAGACTCGATCTTTTCTTTGAGATTAGATCTAGCCTTTTTGATGATCCCTATGGCTGTTTTCTTACCAATCCCAGAGACACCACCAAGACCGTCACATGTATCTCCAATCAGCCCGAGATAAACAGGCACCTCTTCCGGTTTGATTCCCGTCTCTTCGAACCATCGACCAGCAGTCCAAAGCGGATTGCCTTCAGCTGTTGTTGCCACGTTGATCAGGTCGACGTGTCCAGCCGTAGCCTGTGGTGTTCTGAGACATTGCATGATGTCCTTATCGGATGTAACCAGCCGAACATTGATCCCTAGATCTTCTGCCTGATCTGCAATGGTAGCACAGATGTCATCTGCCTCATACAGATCGTGCGATAGCACAGTAAAACCTCGGGCCTTAAGCTCTTTCGCTGTGGCTCGAAGGATCTCCTTGTACTCATCGCTCTTGGGCTCACGGTTCCCCTTATACGAAATCCATCCGCCACGCTCTTCGACTTGCCTCCAATATGGTCCACGACAATCGCAGGCTAGGATCTTGATATCCTCACCATCTGACACATTCTCGATATGCTCAATGGTTTTCTCCTTGGCTTTTTCAGGCTGATCTTTCGCCTTTTGAATAGCCCAGTTACGGGCAAACACTGCGGCAATGTCGACTACTAGTGATCGTTTTGGCATCGTCTTTTCTTTTCCGTTTTGATTGTCTCAATGGCCAGCTCCCTGGAAACCGGCCCATTGTAGCAGGACCAATGGTACAGCAGCTCTGTTGCTGCTCGCCATGCTTCGTATTCCCAAAGCTTCGTAAATGCGATTAGGTTCAGATCGCCAAACCTGAGAGTACCGCCATAGCCATTCTCCTGGCCTAGCTCCGGATCAAGTGATGAATCACCTTCAGCTAGCTGAAACAGCAGAGTATCCACGCTCTTATCTACCAGCACACCTAGATCAACATCACTGAATATTGTTGGAATACCATAGGCATGGCTTCCTGTTATAAAGGCTTTCATAAAAGCTCCTCTAATAGCTCTTCATTTGTGCAGCTGTCAAGCTTAGGAATTGCCAGGTCTTTCTTCATTTCGCATGCTAAATCATTCAGTACGTCATCTATATTCCGTACTGGTAAGTTTTTAGCATCACACAGTAGCTGCTGCTCATGCTCTGGTGTCCTACTGCAAGCCTCCAGCTCGTCGGCTCCCTGACACGAATCACAGAAGCTGTCTACCACGAAGCGACCACAGCTGCAATAGTATCCTTCGTCTTCAGGCACAGCTAGCCTCCAGACAGGGTGAGGTGCATTCAGGGTGCAGCTCAGCTCTTGGGCGTTTCCTGTGCTTTGCCACCCCATTGATTATAGAGGTATGATCCCTCATGAATATCCATCCTATATCAGGGTAGGAGAAGCTCCCTGTTTGGTATAGCCTATACCAAAGGTACGCACGGGCTGCATTGAACAGCTTTGAACGCTGGCGTCCGGCAATCTCCCGATTCGTGACGCCATACTCTATGCACACCTCATCTATCACAGGCATGATCCGGCGCCTAGCACAGCGCTGAAGCACTTCGTGCACAAGCTCTGATTCTTGAACGACGTCTTTTTCTAGCTCTGACATACTATTCCCTTAGCCGGGTTGCGCCACCATTGAACTATCCTCATGTTAATAAGGTTTGCGTTGTGTGATGGCTTACATTGCAGGTTACATGCCAGCTAAAACGGTGTGCAACCTGTTGAAAATTCTGATCAAGCTACATACTTTTCGCACCTGTGCGTAGCTATTTACGCGGAGATCCTTACACGCTAGCTCGCCTAAGCGGCTCGTTCCGCCAGCTCCCATGATGGCACGTATCGTGCATTTCGGCTCAGCTGTGTCCGAGCCGTTTACACGCCGTTTGGCGGCAGATGAGATTTGGGAGCTTGTAGCTCAAGAGACTGAGCTCTGGAGGCAAGAGCTTGGTAAGCTTCGGGGAATAGACTCGAATGATCTCGCTTTGCACATTCGGCAAGCAAGGGTAGTTGATTACCATCAAAGCAAGCTTGATGGTCTAACGCAAGCAGCTATGCTTTTCGAGGAGCAATGTGATAAAAGTAAGATGCGTCTGCGAACTTAATGAAGGATACTCTTTTACCAAATGGCCAAAGACAATAAGCGTAACCATTTGTTTGGATGGTATTCTTGAAGTAAGACTTTCCAGGAAAAAGGCGCTTCAACCTGGGGCAGTGTAATGTCTATTGGGGTCTGTATCAGCTACATGCGAAAGGCAGCTTACGAAAGAAACTCGACACATCAGCTTGAGAGGTAGCTATGAGCAACAGAGCTAAATACTGGACTAGGCGAAAAGCCCTTCGGATTCTGCAGGAGACTATTGAAAAAGTGGAAGGCTTCAGCTGCCGAATTCACCACAACGGATTAGTGACAGTCCAGTGGCATGGTTGTCGCTGGAAGCTTTCCCTTGAGCCAATGAGGAATAGCTAATGAGTGATTGTCCAACATGCGGCCATACACGAGGCCTTCATCGGCAAGAGGAGTATTGCACGCAATGTAGCCAAGAGGGATGTGCCAGATGTATGCACGATGGGCTGTGTGCGCAATGCCGGGAAGCAGCCAAGCATGATGATGCTTTTTGCGGTAATCCGAGAGATACCTGGTAGCAACAATGCCCAATAGCTATAAGCAATTTTTAGAGTCAAAGCGGCTGATCGTCAAAGCATCTGGCATCGAGCGTCCGGGAGATATAAACGATCGACTGTTCCCCTTTCAACGTGATGTGGTCAGATGGGCAGCTCGTATCGGGAAGGGTGCCATCTTCGAGGATTGTGGACTCGGAAAGACTCTGCAGTTTCTTGAATGGGCCAGATTGGTAGCTGAGTATACTGGGGGCAAGGTTCTTATCCTAACACCATGTGCAGTTGCTCCTCAGTTTGAGGCAGAAGGGCGCAAGTTTGGTATACCGTGCAAACGTGTATGGTCACAGGATCATTGTACAGATGATTGTAGTATCTATGTGACCAACTATGAGCGTGCTCACCTATTCGACTTTGGACACTTCGTTGGAGTAGGAGCAGACGAAAGCTCAATCTTCAAAAACTTCAACGGCAAAACAAGGCAGGAGATGGTAGAGCGTTGTAGGCATGTGCCATTCAAGATTGCCGGATCTGCTACGCCAGCCCCCAATGATCTGAAAGAGCTTGCCGGACAATCCGATTGGCTTGGGCTTATGACCCTACCAGAGATGGAGGCCACTTTCTTTTCCAAAGGTAAAACCTCAACTCAGGATAGACAGCTTCTTGGGCATGCTCGAAAAAGATTCTGGGAATGGCTATCGAGCTGGGCTATCTATCTTCGAACGCCTGGTGATCTAGGTTACAGCGATGAGGGATTCATTCTACCACCTTTGCAAACCCATGCTCACATTGTAAAGCTAAATGGATCGATTGCTCACAGCGTTATTAGCCCTGATGATAAGCAGCTAAAGCTTTGGACAGAGGAAGCAAGGGGAATGCAAAAGCAAACCAAAGTCCGGAGAGCTACTATAGCTCAACGGGTAAATGAAGCAGCTCGTATTGCAAAAAGCTGTGATGAACCATTCATAGTCTGGTGTGCTCTCAACGATGAGAGTAGTGCTCTTGCTAAAGCTATACCTTCTGCTGTAGAAGTAAGGGGCACAATGCCAATTAGAGAGAAAGAGGATCGGCTTTTCGCTTTTGCTGAAGGTAAATATCAGGGTCTCATAACCAAAACTGAGATTGCAGGTCTTGGAATGAACTTCCAAAACTGCGCTTTAATGATCTTCGTGGGTCTTAGCAATAGCTGGGAAAAGACCTATCAGGCTGAGAGACGCTGTCATCGATTCGGGCAAAACCGGACAGTGCATAGTCACATGATTGGCACTGATGCTGATGGTGCAATAATTGCCAACTTGGCTCGTAAGAAGAAACAGGCAGCTGAAATGGCAGCTGAGATGGTGAGGCACATGAGAGATCTCAATCGTGCCAATCTTCAAAGATCTGAGAAGAAAACCGTTGCCTATGAGCCTAATGTTAATATGACGATACCATCATGGTTGACAAGTCAGGAGATAAGATGACAGCAATCAACTTCACAGACGTTTCTGGAAAACCCGGTAGTCACCTTGTGCTCAATCAATGTGTGACAGACAGCTATGCTATCTATCATGGTGATAGCGTGGTTGTGCTTCGCGCCTTGCCGGATAGCTCGATCGGAATGGTATGCACGTCTATACCATTCCTTGATCTCTATGTCTACACTGACTCAGAGCGAGATGTTGGCAATTCAACCATTGAGCAATTCTGGGAACACCTCGGACTCATATTCGGCCAGCTTATTCGTGTTATGAAGCCAGGTCGCATTGTCTGTATTGACGTGCAGAATGTACCTGCAATGCTTTGCAGGGATGGCTATATCGGAGTTAAGGATCTCAGGGGTCATACCATCTATGCTATGGAGGAGTGTGGGTTCATCTTTCATAGCGAATTCGTTACATGGCGAGATCCATTGCTAGAAATGCAGCGAACCAAGGCGTTAAGATTGCTTCATAAGCAGCTTTGCAAAGACAGCTCACGGTGTGGAGCTGGCATGCCATCATGGCTAATCTGTTTTCGAAAGCCAGGTGATAATGAAGAGCCTATAGCTCACCCTAATGGTGTCGATCATTGGGTAGGGTTTGATGAGCCAGATCCTACCAAGTACCCAGGTGACAAGCTTTCACATCAGCGTTGGCAACGAATTGCTAGCCCTGTTTGGACTGATATCAACGTAGCCGACACTCTTAATGTCAGAGCTGCTCGCCACCATGATGATGCTAAGCATGTATGTGCTATGCCGCTGCAGATCATAGAGCGTGCGCTTTTCCTCTACTCCAACCCTGATGACATCGTGCTTGATCCGTTTGGTGGTATTGGCTCAACTGTATATCAAGCTCGTCGTATGGATCCACCTAGACGTGGGATCTCAATCGAGCTGAAAGAGTCATACTACAAGGCAAGTGTTGTGAACATTAGCAAGGCCGTTCAAATTGGATTGCCAGGGATTTTATGAAAACCAAAGACAGTATATTGGAAGTTGTCAATCCGCCTCACTGCTATGAGCTGTCATGTATATGGGAGGGTCAAGGAGATCTGATCACGTGGATACTACTGCACCCAACTGCACCAAACTCTAGCAATCCGGGTATCAAAGACAGCAACCATATATACGATCGTACTATCAGACGTTTGAAACATTGGAGTCAGACAGCGTCCAATATGTTCAAGATTCGCTTTGGCGGATTCATTGCTGTGTTTCTATTCTCCCGCATGGTTGCTGGTCCTGAATCAATTCAGACAATGTCCGGCTCAGGTGTTGAGCTAATTGGCTGTTGTGCAGATTTGTATCTAAGAGAAGGTATACGGCGTGGTAAAGTGGTTGTTGGAGCATGGGGATCATCACTTCCCTTGAGTCTCATACTAAGCAGATTGAGAATGATTGATTCATGGGCAGCTCAATGTGGGAGGCGTTTCTTTTGCATTGGAAGCTCGCAAAGTGGACAGCCATTTAGTCCAGATGATATTGGCCTCAAAAAGGAAACCAAGCTCAGACCATTAAAGGATCTAGACGTATGGGACTAGGTGTATCAAAAGCAGAGCTGGCTGAGATTCTCCGTATATTGATTGACGGATTGGATGCTTCACCAGGAGAGTATAAGATTAACCAAATGGTTAAGCTGAACGATGCTATACGTAGAGCAAGAGAGCTTGAGCAAAGACTTGAGCGTAAGGCAATAGAGGAGCTACCTGATTACATCGGTGAAAAGCTTCCAGGTATAAGATGAAACCAAAAGCAAAGACAGTTTTCTGCTGGTATTGCTCTCGAAAGCTGAATGCTGGTGGCCGTCAATACATAACCATAACCGGAGATGATGGTCATGAGCACGATGTGCATAAGCAATGTCATGATGAGCAAATATTAGAAGATGAGCAAGAAGCTCTCGATGCAATGAAGGCAAGAGGGGTACAGGTTGAGACGCCGGTCGATGCTATGGGGACAACGATGGCTAATAGCTTTGGACCATGGCGAAGGTAGCTAATGCTTATGTGTGAGAATGAGGCACACCTAGTTGTGCTATACGACGATGCTATATATACTCAAGATGTGGCGATCTTCAAAGTAAGCATCACACCTAGTGACCTTGAGTTTGATACATATTGCGATCTAGAGTCTCATGGTCCACCGGTAAACCATTGGCTATACCACGAGATCGAATCAGTAGGTTTGCTAGATGCGTTGCTTGGGTACCAATATTGTTTCAGTGGAACGCCTAAAGAAGCTGTAGTAAAGCAGATGCTTGAGCTAGGCGTAGCACCAGAGCAGCCGTTCTTGGTTTACGCCACATACTGGGCTACCAAGCACTGGACTGACTACGGATGGGAGTATGATGCTGGTATAGACTGGAGCATCATACATATTGAACCATGGTCAACTGAGAAGATACTTATCTCCTGGGAATCTGTGCTTTCAGATATGTGATACCGATGCCATATGTTAAGCTAGACACAGGGATTCTAGATAGCTCGCTCTGGGTTATGAAGACAGAGCGTGACATATTCATCACAGCTTTACTTATGGCTAAACCTAGAGAGTTAAAAGCTGAAACAGAGCCTCTTAAGGTTGATTCTTTAGATCCTGATAGCTGGATTATACCACGTGGATGGTATGGCTTCGTTGAAGCTGCTGGACCTGGTATAGCTAACAGAGCAGGAGTGGATCGAGATAAGGGTATCAAAGCCCTTAAGGTTCTGTGTAGTCCGGATCCAGAGTCAAGGTCTCCTGAGTTTGATGGTCGCCGTATGGCTAGGGTTTCCGGTGGCTATATCGTTTTGAATTTTGACAAGTATCGGGAAAAAGATCACACCGCAGCTGATCGTGCTAGGCGGTATCGAGATAGAAAAAGAAGATTGAAAGATCTATACCTCCATCAGGGCTCAGAATCCCCCGCAGCTGCTCTTGCTCGCATCGAAGCAAAGCGGGAAAGGGAAAGACAGCTACGCGCTGAAACGTCACACCGTGACGTCACGTATCCGTCATGTAACATCACACAAGCAGAAGCAGAAGCAGAAGCAGAAGCAAATAACCCTTCTCCTACGTCGAAGGGTTCGCGCGCACGCGCGCGTAAGACGACGGCGAAGAAGGTTCTGATGGCTTTTCGCAAGCGGGGCGATGAGTGGGTTTCTGACTGTGGAGACTACACGGTTTACGTTTCTCGGCGGATTCGTCAAGGTGACGAGACAGAAGTCAACTGGGCTGCGAAGCACCTAGGTCGGCTTTTTCCAGATCCAACAGGCATCTGCAAGAAATGCGATACCTACGGCTCCAGGGGTGAAGCTCAGCAAGCCTGCCGAGAGCACAAGCGACGGCGGCTCGCCGAGCAGCTGGGGCAGGATCCCGCAACACTCAGCCAGACTTCGCCCGAGACGCGTCGATCCGGGGTCGACCCTAGCTCTGACCCCTCAGAGTCTCCGAGCCCTTCTGACGGCTCTCAGGGCAGCTGCCGACGATGCGGTCGAGCACAAGATCGCTATCGGGGAAACGGCAAGTTGTGTAGCGCGTGTCACCAGCTGGGAAAGCAGATGGCAAGGCATGATGGCTTATCACCTGGTATTAATGATGAGCGAGCGCAAGCTATCCTCGAAGCATTGCTGTCCCATGCCACCCTAGACGGGATAGGTGACAGGGTAGGTGTAGCAAACTGGCATGCTGCTAGGCTAGGACCTAACAGTCCAAACAAGCTAACAGTTGAACGTGTTTTCGAGTGTATCGGTATAGTTGCACAAGAGGCCCAAGATCACAAGCTTGAGACTGGTGAGCTTAAGTCAGGCAGGGAATGCATCAAGCACTTACGTCATCTGACAGCCATGCATGAGCATGAGTATGCATCAGCTAGGGCTAAGGCCAAAGAAAGAGAAGAGCCAGTTAAGCCTAGGAAGAAAGAGAGATATGTTCCACCTTCCGGGCCAGATCCGAAAACCAGACGTGCTACCTTGCAAGAGATGACCAATACGCTTTCGGTTAGCTCTGATGTTACAAGTAAGCCTTTTACTAAACAGCAAGCACCTGAGCAAGCAGGACAGCTCATCAAGAAGCTGGGGGGTGATATGGCTATAGGTGGAGCTAAGGTAAGGCCTGAGCCAAGTGCGCTTTGGTGTGATAGCTGTGAAACTGATACGCACAACAGTCTTGATTGCAAGTGGTTCAAGGAATCACTGAAAGAAAGCTGATGAAAGCAATCCTTGTAACAGGAAGCAGAGACTGGGTTGACAGAACGGTAATCCACGATCAGATGATGGCGCACTATGAACGTGGTGTGCACCATGTGCTGATACATGGTGATTGTCGTGGTGTTGATAGGATTGCTGGAATCATAGCAAGCGAATATCGCTGGTCTGTTTTACCAATGGCTGCCCGGTGGGAGCTAGAAGGCAGATTAGCCGGCCCTAAGAGAAACACTCGTATGGTAGAGGTTTTGAAATATCTTAGGGATTGTGGATACTGGTGTAAGGTTCTTGGGTTTCCACTTCCTGGTAGCAATGGTACATGGCATATGATCAACATTGCTAGGTGCAATGATTTTGACGTTTGGGTATACGGAGAGAAACGGTATGAAGTGGTATGAGCTTGTGAGAGTTTTGCAAGGGTTATGCGCCAGTTGTGCTAGCAAGAATCCTGTTATTGTGGTTGGGCTGCTAGGTGCGATAGCTCCTAGCGTATTCATGCTTAAAGAGAGGCTGAAGCATCCACTATGCAGGAGATGTCAGGAGCAGGAGCTTGCCGAAGATAATCTTGTGCGACGGTATAGGTATGCTCGTACTATAGGTATGCCTAGCAAGCAAGCATCTGCTTTTGCAGCTGATGTTGAAGTGTATAAGGACTATGGTGTTGCAGCCGTTGTGACGTCTAAGGATTCAGGTTATGGATTCTATGATTCTGTTGATCCTAGCGAGATTTACGGTTCTTGGGAAACTGTTCGTGAGGCTACTGATAATGCTCGAAGATGTGGGTTTGGTATTATAGCTTACGATCAGTCGTCTCTTGCTTTTTAGTGGTTTAATGATGATTCTGATAGGTCCGATTGAGATACCACTCATACTAGAATCACGTGCCAACAAGAAGGATCATTATAATGTAGTTGGTAAAAAAGCCAAGAGACAGCGGAGACCTGTTCGTGATTCTTTGCGCTTGAGATATGATGTTATCGAGCTACAGCAGAAGCTTAGAGATCCTAGTGTTAAGCTTGACATTTTGCTTGTGCGCATAGCCAACAATGAGCTTGATCCATGGGATAATCTTCCAGGTAGTCTAAAGAGCTGTCTGGATGGCGTGTGTGACTTTCTTGGAATAGATGATCGTAGCAAAAGGCTACGCGTGTATTATGATCAGCGAAAGCCTGGCAACAAGCTACCAGGTTATCAGGCTGTAGAGATCACTATAGCAGAGCGTGAGAGCTGTCCGACTTGTGACGGTGTACCAATGATCCTTTGGTCACCTGAAAGAAGGGAAGCGCTAAAGCATTGGCAGCGGTTCATTGAAGCGATGGTAGGCATGTTGGGTGAAGAGATCATCGAAGAGCATGAAGAACATCTTGAGCTAGCATGCTTGGTGTCTGAGATGGTTTCCAACAGCTCATATGCTGTAAGTGTTTTGCATGTTGGATTGGCTTTCGGAAGAGAGAAATGGGATCGTATGGCAGAGCTTGCTAACAAGCTCAAGGTAGAGCTGTAGCTATGTCTCTGGAGCGAGAGCTGCTGGTGAAGCTGCTTAATGAGCTGAGCCGCAATGGTTGCAGTAACCATAAGTGTAAGAGCAATGGTTCGCATGTTGACAGCTGCGAATGGCTACGGGCTGTTGGTGAGGCGCGACGGCGGCTCTCAGCGTATGACGTGCGCCGGTGCGTAAGACCGGTACGGAAGGAGAGCGGTCCGCGGCTGCGGCTCGTGCGGCCGAAGAAAAACGACGCTAGCGAAGATTTAGGTTGACAACTGGCGTCAACTTGGTAGAGTGATCAATGGCTCTTGACGCGCCTATGTTCTTTCTGGTTCTGGGTGCGTTGAGATCTTGCTACACGGGGTGCAGCTCGTGTAGCGCTAATGCGCGGTGGAGCAGTCTGGTAGCTCGTCGGGCTCATATCCCGAAGGTCGTAGGTTCAAATCCTACCCGTCGCAACCGATTACACATGACACTAAGCTTGGGTAGACTATACCTGGATAGGCACAGTCTATAAGAAAGTCTCAAGTGGCAAACCACTCGCGCTGCAACGTGAGGTCATCATGTGTAGTCAACTATTTTTAGCTTAGCAGCTGCTGTAGATACCAAAAAGTAGATTGCAGCTGCTCTAGATTAGACGGAGAAGTGCCTATGATCTGAAGTGTCGTTTATCGGAGGCTTCCGAAGCATTACCTTGAGCCAGGTACAAGTTAGGCGCAGTCGACAATAGCGCATACCGGCGGTGATGAGCCATGCTGGCGTAGCTCAATAGGCAGAGCAGATGCCTTGTAAGCATCGGGTTGGTGGTTCGATTCCACTCGTTAGCTCCGGCTGATAGTGTAGCTCGACAGGTAGGCACAGAGCTACCATACCCTTGCCAGGTAATCCAGCCAACGTTGTCTGTAAAAACAGGGAGTGTTCGGCTAGGTAGCATTGACCCGTAGTGGATTGTCAATCATGTCTTCTTTAGCTTAACCTCAAGAGGACAGCTTAGCCGGCCACAATTACAACCGATCGCCATTGAACATGTTATCTGAGACAGATGGTTGTGCCGACACCTATCGCCGCAACTGGAATAAGTCTGTGACGAGACATGTGAGTTTAGACGCATGCCAGAGCTAGAGGAGCATCAGCTTAACTGAATGAGCAGGTTGACCGGAAGAGATGAGCTTAGGCTCAGAAGCTACTATCAGGCAATAGACTGCTATAGTGGCTCAACACTGTTGAGCAGCTCATGGGGCATCATGGTTGACGCCATGATGGCTGGCAAGATAGGTAGCAAGACATATGCTACATCTGATGATGCTCACTCTCAGCAGATATCTCTACTGTCTCTTTCAATGGAGCTAGGTCGCACACAGGATCAACTTCGTGGTATGTCACGTGATCACAGATGTGTGCTGTTAATAGCTTACTGTGGCAGACAACCTGATGAGCTAGCTTCTATGTTTGGTCTGTTAGCTGGTCCTGTTCTCATGACATCTACTGTACAGGATTGGTATAGGTCAGAGCTGGATATGCAGCGGTGTCATGCTATCAGGGTAGCAAAGTGGCTGATTGGTAAGCTACCACGGGGGAAGGTGATCACGTCCCCGTTAAGCGAGACGGTAGAAAAAATGCGCAGGGAGGCGGATTTCCTGCTGGAGCAAGCGGTTGAGTCATGGGAGACAGCGGGAAAACGCCTGCGATCTGGTGGTCAGTAGCAGCTTTTGCCAAGCTTATAGGCTTGTCTCGACAGGCCGTATATAAGTGGATTAAAAAGGGAAAGCTAAGTGTTTCCACGGTAGGAGACAGCTACCGGATCACGAGGGCCGGACTTCGTCGCGACGCTCCGGATCTGTACGAGTCAATCCTGTCTTACGAGAAGGAGCTTGAGTCTCGTTCGTCTCGGTAGTGTAACCTCCTGACAACTCACCCCACCTACGATAAATAAGGGTGCTACATGGCAAGGGGAACTGGTAGAGAGCTGGCGCAAGGTCCTTCAACCGAGACTCTGATCAGTCTCTCATATGAGGTTGAGTCTGCTAGGAGCAAGTTCCCTGGTAATCGCCATCTGCTAGCAGCTTTGCAAGAAGAGATAGGAGAGCTAGCCGAAGCTTACCTAAAGAAGAAACCTGTTTCAGAGGTAAGATCTGAAGCTATACAGGTTGCATGTGTTGCCTTGCGTATATATGAGGAGGGTGACTCTGCCTTCGATGATTGGCAAGGTGAGAAACTAGATCATGTCTTTGGAGTTGACGATTCGTTAGCTGGTCAGGCATCTGAGATATGCGGTAAAGCATATAGGGATAAGCCATGAACAAGGTTGATAGGATTGTCCTTTTAGGAACATGTTTCTTTATTTCTTGTGTTGCTACTGTAAGAGAAGATTCTGTTACAGTAGAGCCAGACTACTGTCAGCTTATCCGTGCTGCAATGCTAGTTAGGAACGAGCAGCTTGACTGTGATCCTATATCTCTCAGCTGTCCCGAGCTGATGGATGACATTGGGATCATTAATACTGATGAAGTTGCCTCTATGTGCATCAACAGGATCTTTGCTATCAAAGAGTGTAAGTGGCTACCAAATGCGCTAGATGCATGTGGTCGTCTTGGTGGCGTTTCTGATTAGCTGATACGCCAAGCATTTTAATGAAGATGGTAGATCATAACACTGGCTGCTCTGGTCATGTTGTTACTATTAGGTGGCGTCATGGTAGCTTTCAGTATAGTGATCTTCTTGAGCATGACATTTGGAAGCATATAACCAAGCTACATATTGAGGCAAGTAGGCCTAATGTTCTTGCCAGCTATGTTGAGGTGCATGTTCCTAAAGGTGTTCAGCCTTCTGAAATGTCATCGAAGCTCAGGCAGCTGCTTGATGATGCTGTAAGCAGGTATGATGCTGTCAGATCTGAAATCTCGGAACTGCTTCCTAGTAAGGTGCTGCGAATGGTCAGTGAAGAAATAGAGCGTAAGGATCGTGAAGCCAAAAGAAAGCTCAATGAGCCAATCGTCAGACAGATGCGATCAACTGAGCCAACATACACTGGGTCTGGTATAGACAATTGCACCTGTGGACGATGCAAGTCATGTATGGGTATGTAGAGAGTCTTACTACAGCTCGGCACATAGGTTTCAGGCATGTCTCAGGTTGAAAGTAGCTTGAAGCTGAGCTACTTGACATAGCAAGTGATCGGATGAATGTCTCAGGTCAAGGATACCAAATTCCAAAAGGGTAAGAGTCCTAACCCTGGTGGAAAGCCAAAGGGTCGACCTAGAAGGATACGCAAGGATGCACGCTATCCTATGACCATGACCCAAGCGCTACAGGTCATACGAGACGAGTATTCAAAGCGCAGAGGTCTCGATGAAGAAGGTGAGCCAGAGCGTGGGCTACCATACAAGCTTATCAAGAAGCTGCTTGACGATGCTCTTGAAGGTGGTGACCCGCGTCGTATAGAGATGTTGTGGGAACGCTTCGACGGAGCTGTGACCAAAGAGATCAAGATACATGCTGAGGTGCAGACTACCGTTCAAGCATATCTTGAGCTAGCAGAGCCTGTTATCAACGAATGGTTTACAGGTTTGATAGCTTCACAGGTTTCAGCTATTACCAATTTGCTATCAAAGCATGGTTTTAGTTTTGAACGCGATAGCTTGATCGATAAAGGTGATCTTGTAGCAGCACTGTCATGTTTCCCAGATGATGTTTATCCGAAAGGCAGTCCAGAAAGATGGCTTCACAAGAAGCTGATTCTTGCTTGGGCTGACCATGAGGATGCAATGCGAACACAGCATGTGCATTGAAGATCAAAAGCTGCATAGTCTTCGTGAGAAGATTCAGAAGAGGTTGGCTGAAAAGGTCAAGCAGAAGAGGCTAAGAAAAGAGCAAAGCACATACAGACATCCAAGGTATGACTATGTCTTTTTTGAAGGCGTGAAATGGCTGGATAGTCAATGAGACCTATTGGACACTGGAAGATCTGGCATCATCTATCACCACATGTCGATGACAGATCTAGACGCATGCGACGTTGCAGCAAGCGAGCTGAGAGACAGCTTTGGAAACGGGTAGCTTACTGGGCAGCAATGAAACGGATTAGCAAATGCCAGATCCTAATAATAGCAGTGTGTGGCCACAGTATAAGCCAATAGACAATAAGAAGTCTACTGACTGCACATGCTTTGGCGAAATGCAAGATCTCGCATCAAAGCACGGTAACCTAGAATACCTCATTAGGCTGAAAGAAGAAGACTTTGATGTTTACTGTCTCACAGTAACTGGGGAGATAGGTGCGCATCATACAGCTGAGCAGTACGCTCATGCTTACTTCAATACGCCAGAGGCTAGGCGAGCCGACGAGCTAATGGTTTGGTTTGACAATGTTGAGCCTACTGAGCAGCTACCGTATTGCACAGCTTGTGGAGAGAGTATCGCTAGCTGTTCGTGCGATGACTTCCTCGGTAGGGTTGTAGCATCTGGCATAGCGAGCTACTTCAAGAGTTAGCGCGGTCGACCAACAACCACGTTGACATGGTGTCTATGTGGTAGATTACAACCCCTGTGCAATCCTAGCAAGGCTACAGTGATTGTGCAGAATTGCAGGAAGCTTGGGGAGCTGGCTTAGGGTTTTGGTTCTTCCAGATCTCCGTTTGAAAGTCAGCCCACCCAAGTTTCTTTTATGATAGCTCAAGGGCTAAGCGCTGCCGAGCTAATGCTCCGTCGACTGGAGCAAGAAGAGCAGGAAGAGACAGAGCTAGCAGAGTGGAGAGCTGACCCAGTCAAGTTTGCCTTTGATGTCTTTGGGATCAAAGCATGGGACAAGCAAGCTATGGTGCTTCGCGCTGTAGCTAAGCACGATAGGGTAGCATGGCGCTCAGGTCATAAGGTCTCAAAGACCAACACAGCTTCACTGTTAGCATACTGGTTTCCAATCTGCTTTCCTAATGGCAGGGTTATAGGTACAAGCAGCTCTCATCGCCAGGTAGAAAAGATCCTATGGCGAGAGGTAAGAGCGCTTAAGGGCAGAGCTAGGCGGCGCGGAAAGTATCAGCTGCCTCATGTGGCAAAGAGCCCTAACACTGGTATTGAATGGCCAGACGGTAGGGACGTCTGCTGTTTCTCAACAGACCAAACAGAGAACTTCGGAGGCTTCTCAGGATCGGCTATACTGTTTCTCATTGACGAGGCAAGCGGTGTTCCAGAGGAGATCTTTGAAGCAATAGAAGGCAACCTAGCCGGAGGGTCAGACAGCGACATTAGCATTGCTAAGGTCGTTATGTTTGGCAATCCAACTCAGGTCAGTGGAACTTTCTTCGATGCCTTTCACTCTCAGAAAGCAGCCTGGAACACATATCATATCTCAAGCGAGGATAGCCCAAACGTTAAGGCAAGCAAAGTCGTTATTCCTGGGCTTGCTACTAAATATTGGGTTGATGAGCGCATAGAGGCATGGGGTGAAAATGATCCTCGCACACAGGTGAGGGTAAAGGGCAACTTCCCATCTCAGGACGCTAGGACTGTAATCAAGCTTGGACTAGTTGAACAAGCTGTGGAGCGCTTCAAGGATTGGCATGAACCGACAGACATTCGTAGATCGATACTTTTGGATAATTCTAGTCGGAGCCATAGCTCTGATGTACACGTCTCTTTAGCGTATGACCAAGAAGACAGGCTCGAGCTTGGAGCGGATATTGCTCGCTTCGGCGATGATAACAGCGTTGGTGTTGCTCGCCGCGGCAAGACTGTCTTGCGCGATGATCGAGGGAATGGCATTGAGTCAGTCTCTGGATATGACTCATACCAAGTCGGGGGAATGCTACTGTCCCTTGCCAGACGCTTCCACGTCAAGGGAGAGCAAATCCCATTAGTCAAGATTGACGTTATAGGCTACGGTGCAGGTGTAGCTGACTTTCTACACTATGCAAGAGACGAAAGAGGCTATCCTCTTGTTGAGGTAGTCGAGATCAACGTAGCCGAGGTTGCCTACAACGAAGCAGAGTACTTCAACCTTCGCACAGAGCTATGGTTTGAGTGCGCAGAATGGTTGAAAACTGGAGCCATACCTGAGCATGACATACTCCATAGAGAGCTGATAGCTCCGAAGTATGACTTTGATCGGCATGGTAGGATCAAGCTAGAGGGGAAGAAAGAGATCAAGAAGCGCTTGGGCTGGTCACCTGACTTTGCAGATGCACTATGCTTGGCTGTGTATAGCCCAAGCGGTGCTGGTGAGCTGGCCGCTGAGACACCTGAGAATCAGCCTGTTGCTGATGGTGGATTACGCTGGGATTGTGGTCGTGGCTTTGGTTGATAGCTCAACAGTCTGTTTAGCAATCTCAAACTCACGGTCGCCTGGTAGGGGATTCGGTTAGCATACTAATCCAGAGTGCTTTCCCCATCCTTTAGATGTGGCGTTACCAATATCTCTAATGCTTACACCTGCTAGCTTCGCCTTTCGACGTAGTGCTATCAGTTTGCGCTTTGGCTCTCCGTTAGCTATTGATGCATGCTGACCAATCTCTGCAGCGTATGACTCAATCTGATCAAGCAAGCTAGACTTGTAGCGGTTTTTAGATTCTTGGCGTCCTGGGCAACGTCCAAATTGGTGTGCTCTAACAAGATCTTGTATAGAGTAAATCCTCCAATCAGCTGGCTCAGGCAGCTCATAGTCTGAAAGCTCGCCTTCCACCTTGTCAATTCTAACACCGCACCAACTACATGTGTAGTATCTAGCTGCTCCCATTTTATCTATCCCAAAGATCTGTTTCAACATATTCGTAGTGGGTCTCGCGACTACTCGTCCACCGCAGTGGCATTTAGGCATCTTTATCGCTTCTGTCTCGCTCCTTGGTATAAGCTTGTTTCCTCTTCTCCGAAGCATATAGGAGCACGTCTTGGGCAAGAGTTGTCTTTGCTCATGGTTGGCAACGTCGTTGGGATGTTGTGAGGGGATTCTGGTAGCTCAACCCACTCAGCTGGCCATCTGCCGTTAAACTGTTTCCAGCCAGGTGGAAACTCAGTAAGCTTTAATACTCGATACCGCTTGACAATAATGTCTATTAGCTCACCGTAGCATCTGTATCGTGGACAGTATTCCGCATAACGCCATGAAAATGTTTTGCATAGCTTACATCGCTTTGCAAATTCTATCATCTGGCGATCCCCAGTGTATACACGTCCAGCATACCTTTTCACTGTGAGCAAAGACACCGCTAGGGTAAGCTAGCAGATAGTCACATGTAGTGCATCTATATAGCGTATGTGGTCCTCGTTGTGGATCATTCCACCATGCAGCAGATTATTACATTCAGAGCATTCGATAACCTTATTCATAAGCTACTCTCTCATTTGCTTTTACCATAGGATGTTTCCAAGGTTTAGGTCCACCACCAGGTTGACAGCTTCGAGCGAATGCTTTGACGCATTGCTCAACTGTTACGGTTTTACCATCTTTGCTTTTAGCAGCTGCTATCAATATGAGCTTATGATGCTCATATTCGGTTAGATTGATCTCAACCTTTGGCATTGTCGTACTCCTTTGCCATTGCTTCTAGCATGTCAACAGTTGCTTGCTCTAGCGAGTTTTTCGGGCGACATAGCATGTTTGCTATTATACGGTAGAACCTATAGCCAATAAACAGCTTGCCATCTGTGGTTGTAGTTCCAGAGCCAGACTCTAGGCCTGCTTTGGTATTGTCCACGTCAAGCAGACGAAAGTGGTGCCATCGCTGGATTGCTAGCTCTGTTTCTCTTCGTATCGTCATATTACCTTACCAATCTCGCTTCTGCTATTCTTTCGGCATAGGCTTTAGCTGAGCTAATCTCCTCTTGTGACCAGTTGCTAGCAGAATATCCTGCTGCTGCCCCAGCTTCATTGAATCCTATCGCGATTGCACGGTTGTTTTTTTTGACTACGTCAACATAGCAGAGCTGTGAGAGCTTATATATTAGCTTAATAGAGCATCGTTTTTTCGACTTCCGTTCGTAGGCGACGACCTGAAACTCGCTCTGTTTCCCTAGCATCATCTGTCAAGCCTTTCTACCTCAGCACAGATCAGAGCCATAGCAATGATGAGCTGTTTGCGTCTAGAGTGCTTTGCCCTGGTGTCAAACACAGGATCCCATGGCCATGGTGGTCCAGCTAGCTCTGTGTTTCTGTGATCAACTCTACTATATGGTGTTCCAAACAGGAAGCATCTAGCAGCTTGCAATAGGCTTTCATCGTCATGATCGTCATCATGATCTGGGCTGTAGCCTTTTCGTTTCTGCCTAGCTCTTTCAGCTAATACTTCTAGACAGATATCGTATGTTTTTTGGACAGCTGGATCTGCCATTCTCATCTCAAAGATCTCCCTCGGCTCACTGCAGAGCCGGCTTCGTTTTACTTCTAGCCTAGCACAGGTTGTCACGAGTTGACAGAAAGAAACCCGCCATGACCACTCCGACCGCTCGTACCCACGACACAACCGGCCTCGTTATCGCGTCTCCCGTCGCCTCACAGGCTGCACTGACCGCACAGGACAAGAGCGCCTACAGCCGCGCCCACGGCGTAATCACAGCTGTGAGCGGTGATTACTCGCTTTGGGTGTTCGATGTCACGAGCACTGCCGGAGCCAGCGACACGGTGCTTGTACCCGACGATGCGCCGGCTACTGGGCGCTGGATCAACCTTGTGCGGCCCGGTGGTTCGGCCGGGCTGGACGCTGATGAAGTGGCTGTGACGGACACTGCGGACCGGTTTGCCGGCTCTGACCTTGAGGCTGTGACGGCCGACCTTGGGGCAAGGATCGCGCTGGTGTTCGCCGATACCTCAGCACAGACGGCCTACTCTGCTACAGCTCGAGCTGACGGACAGATCGCCATTGTGCTTGATGATGACGCCTATGCCGACGGTTCTCTGTGGCTGTATGATGCTACGTCTAGCGCTGGTGCCTCTGACTATGTGCGAGTGCCAGATGACACTCCTGCTAATGGTAGGTGGCTGCGTCTGATTCCTACAATTGCTGAGCTTGCATCCAATGACACTGGTCTCGGTGCAAGTATGCTCGGAGCCGATGACGCTGGGGAATACTTCACCACAGATGATCTCGAGAGTATTACTCAAGAGCTAGGTGGTAATCGACCTGGTATGCCAATGCAGAACCGTATCAGGATGCTTGGTGCACCTGGTCCGATTGCCGCTGGTGATACCGTTACCATCGGAGCAGACGTATACGAGTTCAATGCTAATACGCCTCCTTCCGGTGGTACCGCTGGCTATATCTGGGTATACCAAGGTGCAAGCTCGGCTGTATCTCGAGCCAACTTCATCAATGCTGTGAACGGAGTAATTGACGCTCCGAATATCACATATGACGGTGCTGTAACTGAGACGTTCCTAGCTGGTGCTGGTGTTACCACAGGTGACGTTGTGGTTATCAGCGCTGATGCTGCTGGTGGTAGTATTGCACCTAGCGATACTCCTACAGCTACGACAGAAACGCTTACAACCGGCACTGACATTTGGGACGGTGCTACAATGCGTCAAGGTCAGGAGCAAGGTCCTGTTCCGGCCGCTATGACCTCGATCACTCTAACGGCAGCTGATATTGCAAAAGGTAACGTTCAGGCATACTTTACCTTTGCCCCAAGCCACTGCATTCTGGTGAACCGGAGCCGGCCGCAAGACGAAGCATACACGATCACAGGTAATGCAGTCTCACTTACTCTTGCTGGTGGCGGATCACCTAATAATCAGTCAGGCGATGTGATCGACATCATTGCTTTTGGTTGATAGCCAGGATTTGCTGTAGTTTAGCCACCTCGATCAAGGCAGGTTTTTGGTAGACATTTGTAGAGCCAACATAGTCTTTGGCGCACCAAGTCTTGCAATCTTCCGTTTTCATACGGCTCCAATAGCACATGCCGCAGCCTGAGTCAAGCACTGTCAACTTGAGCCAAATGAGCTAACAGCAGATGGGTATAGCTCAGCTCATACAGCGCAGTATAGACACACTGCGTGACAAGGTTGTAGGTGGGGCTAAGGCAGCTGCCACTGCCACAATTGACAGGTTCGTACCGGATCTGCCACTATCACACCAGCAGCAAAGGATAGGAGGGAATCTAACACCATCACAGGTCAGTCAGATCTACCGGGAGGCTGACCAAGGCATCATCTATCGGATCGTAGATCTTGGAAATGAGTCTCGCCAAAAGGACTGTACTCTTGAATCTATCCTTGAGACAAGGGAGAATTCATTAGCTCCTTTAGGCTATACCATTGTACCATGGAGGGAGCGAGATGAAGAGCCTACAGACGATGCAATAGGTGATGCTCATCTAGTCGAAGATGCACTAGGTAGAGCTAATGGCGAAGGTCAGGATATGCAGGGCCTGACTGATACCATTAGCCACCTGCAAGGTTCTATCTACCACGGTCATGCCACTAGTGAGATCGCTTGGATTAGGCAAGGCAATTGGATGATGCCTAAAGGCTTCTGGCCAATAGGACAGCGTCGCTTTGAGTTTCGTGAGATAGATGGTAGACTGGTATTCAACGATACGTTTTCAGTAGGTCATCGTCTCAATGGGATCGATCTTACAGCAGAGAAACCGGGTGAGTTTATCACCCATCTGCCCAGGGTTAATGGAGACATTCGTGCCAGGGAAGGGTTGGCACGGTGTCTCATATGGGCTGCACTGTTTCGCAACTGGGCTATAGCTGATTGGATAGAGCTAGGTGAGCTTACCTATAAGCCATGGCGTATAGGTAAATACCCAGGTGGTAAGAACAAGACGTCACCAGCCGGGAAAACTGATAGAGAAGATCTTATTGATGTGATGCGTCGTATGACGACTAGCGGGATTGCTGCTATTCGTGACGACATGGAGATCGACCTTAAGGGCTTCAATATCTCAGATGGCGCAAAGGGTGTTCATAAGCTATTAGCAGACTTCATGGGCGCTGAGATGGCTAAGGCTGTGCTCGGGCAGACACTTACCGTTGAAGCTGGCGAGCGTGGTGCAAGATCTCTTGGCGAGGTGCATGACAGGGTACGGAAAGATAGGAAAGAGTATGACGCTATAAGCCAGGCAGCTACATTAATGCGGGATCTTATTAGGTGGATCATATGGCTCAACAGAGGACCTGAGACACCGTTGCCTCTTTTCTTTTTCAACACAGATGATGCCATTGACATGTCTAGCTTCTCCGATGGGCTTAAGAAGCTTGTTGAAGCAGGAGCGCAGATCCCAGTAGGGTACCCGAATGACAAGCTAGGTATTCCAATGCCTGAGCAGGGAGATATGCTGCTAGGTGGTAGCTCGTTTGGCGGTGAGACTTCTGAGCAAGAAGAAAGCAAAGCGCTATGGCGGAGAAGAAGGATAGTGGTACCAAGGCAGCTGATAGTGTAGCTACTGTTAAGGTAGTATACGGTAAAACCATGACAGCTGATCGTGGTAGCTATAAGCATCGTGCTATCGGGCTAGGACCTGCCTTCTTTTGCTACTTGCCAGATCATTTACCTGCACAATATGTAACCAAAGATGAGCCAGATACAGCTAACACTTGATGAGATCATTGAGCGGCTCAACTCGATGGTTGAGGCAGATTCAGAAGCTGTCATGGCTCTCATAATCTCGAGAGTACCATGTAACAATAGGTTGGCGGATCATCCTACTTGTCAAGTAGATACTATTGATCGTCTTGGTGTTAATGATGGTATCAATCGTGTAGGGTTACTAGGTGTTCTTAATGGCATACTTGGTATTGATGCTAATGGCTGGGGTCCACTATGCGCAGAGATTGACGACAATGGCAAGCTGATTCGATTCAATATCTCAGATGGCGCAAAGGGTGTTCATAAGCTATTAGCAGACTTCATGGGCGCTGAGATGGCTAAGGCTGTGCTCGGGCAGACACTTACCGTTGAAGCTGGCCAGCGTGGCGCAAGGTCGTTAGGCGAGGTACATGACAGGGTCCTGAACGAACAGTAGCTCTCCGAAAGCTTCTTGAGTCAAAGGATGCCGCAGTTAGAGCAGTAGTTCATCGTGGTGGCTGATTATCAAATGTCTATCTTCCGAAAAGATCTGCTTGTCGATACCAAGGCAATTGACGTCAAGAAGCGACGCGTGCCAGTGGTTGCTTCAACCGAGGCTATTGATGGGCATGATGAGATCGTAGAGCAGATCTGGGACTTTTCAAGGTTCGGTCCAAACCCCGTCATTCTCTGGAACCACAACAAGATCTTTCAACCAGATACTCGTCCCATAGGCAGGGGTGAAAACTACCGGGTAGAAAACGAAGGTACACCACAAGCACGGCTTGCGCTTGATATAATCATGGCCTCGAAGGAGGCTAATGAGCATGCACATAGCGTACTGTTGCTATTTGCTGAAGGTGTTCAAAGAGCTGTCTCGGTAGGGTTTCGGCCGCGCGATATCCGTAGAGAGGTAAGGGACGATCGCGACATTGTTGTGCTCAGTGACAACCTGTTGCTTGAGGTAAGCGCTACCCCGATTGGGTCAAACCCTGATGCATTGGCTGAGCAGAGATCGGCTGAGCTTGAGTATATTAAGCAGCATCTTGACGGTGTAGTGGTCATTGGCAGAGCTGTTGTACCATACCAGGGGTACCCTGTTATCACTGGAACATGGGATTCAAAAGCAGCTGAGAAGCGTGTTAGAGCATGGGCCGGCGGTGAAGATAGTATCAACTGGGGTAAGTATCGCCGGGCATTTACATGGTATGATAGCGCAAACCCAGAGGTGTTTGATAGCTACAAGCTACCGCACCATGACGTTATGGATGGCGAGCTTCGCACCCATAGAGGAGGCGTTATAGCAGCTGGAAATGCTATTCAAGGTGCGCGCGGTGGCGTGAATATTCCAGACTCTGATAAAGCTGGCGTGCGTAGCCACCTAGGCAGGCACTATAAGCAGTTTGATATGCAGCCGCCATGGGAGCGGTCAGAGCCGTATGATCTGCAAAAAGACTCACCATCGCCGGTGCGCGGCGATGATAACAACCAAGGAGCGGATATGTCCGACAAGACACTTGAGGAAACGAAAGCCGCGCTTAAAGCCGCAGATGCGGAAGTGGCGAGGCTGAAGACTGAGAACAGCGCTTACAAGAGCCAGAACGAGCAGCTGGTAAATGAGCGTGATGAGGCAAAGGCTCGAGCTGAGAATGCTGAGAAAGAGATCTCAGATGCCAAGAAGGCCAAGGAAGAGGCTGAGATCGAGGCTGAGGTTGATAAGGAGGTTGGTGTTAGGATCACACCTGCCGAAAAGGATAACTTTTTGGAGCTTCGTCGCACCAACCCAAAGCTCTACAAGAGCATGCTCGAGCAGCGCCAGCCTATGACTCACACTGAGCGCAGCGCTGGTAACGATACCGATCCTGATGCTGGTAATAGCCATAGGTCGACCAGCGACGGATCTGATGCAAGCGATGCACTTGACGCCGAGGCTGGCTGCTAGGTAGACTTGGTATAGGAGATATTAGATTATGAGCGGAACAGCGATTCAGCTTACGTACAACCTGACACAGTGGACCGTTGGGGTAAAGACCGGTGAGACAGCAACCCGTGGTTATCCGGCTGTATGGGACGGAACGGGAAACCATGCCAAGGACCCTTCTGCAGACTCTGATGAGTTTTTTGGGGTCTTTGATTCAACTGTAACAGGCGGAGATGGTGTACAGGTAACAGTCAATCTGTTTGCTCCGGTTGTTCGTGTAAGGGTAGGCACTGGTGGATGTACCCGTGGCAAGAAGGGAGTATGGTCATCTGGGAATGATGGCTGGACAGATGCGCCTGCTCAAGCTGCTGGCGGAGCTACTGCCAATAACATCTATGTGCTATTCATGCAGACTGGCACAGTAGGAGATACGGTTGGTGCACAGCTAATCACCGTGAACCGTATCAGCACATAACAGCAAGGAAAGAGAGAAAGAATACAATGTCTCCTAATCCTAGAATTCAAGGTGGTATCCAGCGACATCCGATCACTGGTCAGGAGTATATCCAGCTGTCTGATGCACAGATGTCTGAGATCGCAGATCTGATCAATGGTGGTCTTGGACGCAAAGGATTGCCACAGAATGCAGGGTCGCTTCTTAGCAAGTACACCCGCAATCCTAACGCAGAACGACAAGAAGAGCTGTATCGTCACAAGCTCGCTGTACTAAAGGATCTCGCGCATGGTCGCGGATCAAAACGTAATGTGCGAAAGATCCTTGATGCTCAGAAGTGGTATAGCGATATCTGTGCATCGCATGAGAAGGGTGTAATTACTGCTGGTAATCTGCACCATGATCAGCTGCTGACGAATCTTTCTGTTGCCTATGCTAATCAGTCGCATATCTGGCCTATGCTTTGCGCTGTTGTTCCAGTGCCAAAGCAGACAGACAAGATCCCTGATTGGAGCAAGCGAAATGCTCTTCAGGCTCCTGATGATGCTCTTGGTAAGGGTGGCGATGCCAATGAGGTTGAATGGGACATCGGGAATCGGCTCTTTACTACCGAGGGTAGGGGCCATAAGGCTAAGTCTTATGGTGAAGATGTAGCCAATGCTGACGCTCCCTATGACGTGCTTGCTACCGATCAGGAAACCGTTCTCCAGACTCTGGACCTTCGTCGTGAGCAGCGAACCAGAGATCTCGTTACTACTGCTAGCAACTATGCGTCTACAAATACAACGCCGATTGCTGCTGCTAATCGCTGGGATAGTGCTGGTGGCGGATATCCTATCAAGAATATGCAGGATGCCCGTGCTGCGGTTTGGGAAGGCATTGGACCAACCGAGCTTGTCATGGGTAGCTCGTTGGCTGTGTATCATGTCCTATCACGTCATCCGCAGATGCTTGGGCTGTTCCAATACAATGGCAGCTCGCCAGGGCTTGCAACACCTGACATGATTGCTCAGTTCCTTAGAGCTGATCGATACGTTATCGGTGAGGCGCGTGAGGCAACTGGCAATGAGGCAAAGACGGCCACCTATCAGCGCATCTGGCCTGATAAGTGGTTCTTGCTCCGTGTGCCAGTTGGGCAGGCTACCAGGAAGAATGCTTTCTTCTGTGCATTCCTACGGTGGACAATGGCCGGTGCTCCCAATGTACAATTCTCACAGGATGGTATCATTACCACACAGTGGTTTGATGGGCGCAAGGGAACAGCTGGGGTGTTCTACGTCAAGGTAGCTACCAACGAGGTAGAGATCGTTATCTGTAACGATTGTGGCTATCTCTACGAGACGCCCATCGGCTAGAGATTGTGCTATATAGCGCTAGGCGGTAGCATGTTATCAGAGACATTTAGCTACCGCCAGCGCTAGGCACCATATCGAGGGAACGGAAGCAATGCCTGAATTCAAGAAAGCAGATCCGAAAAAGTATCCTGGTAGGCCAAAGGTCAAGGGCGAGCACTATGTGCGATTACATTGGTCAGGACCAGGACCATACGAGACAGAGCTACAAGATGGGACAGAGGTATTCGTTATCCAAGGTCAGACTCGTAGCTTCCCAGAGGGAATGCTAGACGAGCTGATCGAGGAAGGGTTTACCTGGGAAGGTTGGGCTGCTGCATAGCTAGCTAGTTCCAAGAAACCATCTTTGCCATTCTCTTGGAACAAGTTGACACCATAAACACCCGTCCTAGCGGTGGTTATAAATCCCATCCTTTTTTCGTCTATCGTGGGATCTTTTCGCATTCCAAAGCAATGGCCTTAATAGCTCAGGATCTGGTGTCTCCCTAGACTCATTTTGCGGTGTGTGGATCGAAGCTAGAACTTTCATTATCTCCTCCGTTTCACGTGAAACATAACACGAATGGGCTATTACATCAACATCGAAAACGTGAAACGTCGAATCACTCGTGAGCTGATGCTAGACGTTTTCGACGATGAGCAGGATGGGCATTGGAAAGACAATGTTAATGCGTTCATTGATGATGCTGAAGGGCTTGACGTAGAGACACAGCTTCGTAAGACATATGGGGCAGACTCTATCGCAAAGATCAGAGCACTAGATCCTATGCCCAGAGATCTGGTAACAGTATGCCTGGATGCATTTGAGATCCGTATGGGTAGACGGCATCCTGAGTACACAAGAGGCGGATGGGATAAGCGAAAAGAAGAGCTAAAGGAAAAGCTCATGGATCTCAGGCTAAGGGAGATCGAGCTTGATCAAGAGCAGAGTCAGGCATACAATGAGGGTGCTGAGGTTTACCCTGCAGATCCGAATGATGAAGAGCAAGAGCAACGTATGACTTTCGCCGGAGGTGTGTTCTAATGGGAGCTGCTACAGAGAAACTATATCCGGCCAAGATGGCGCATGTGTTTGCGCTTTCCGAGATCGTAGATCCTAATGGGATCAAGACAAGCATCGGGACAAGCACGTCAGAGCAGGAGTATACCGGGGCAGCTCTTAACGGAGCGCTAATGTCTCTTGATGATTGGCGCCTACCTCGTGGTGTATCTGTTACAACGTCTGTAGCAGCTGGTAGGTATAACACGACTGATCCAATCTTTTTTACAGGACCTAACTGGGATGGGGTGGAAGCAACCGCTAGAGTATACCTAACAGATACAGACGGCGGAGAGACAGTGTCATGTGGGATTGAGCAAGGTATATTGAAGCCTACTAAGTTAGTCGTACCTGCTCAGCTGCTTGGTGGCGGGTCTTTTGAGTTTGGTGTTCGTGATATCATGCTCGACTTTGCTGATGTTGGAAGGGCTAGACCTGCCTTTGGGAGACAGATCCGACATGGCTCAACTGGTAACATCCGCCTAGGTTATGACGGAGATGTGCCCTCAGACCCTACCGTGCTTAGCAGGTATAGGGGATTACTGCCAGGAGCTGACGGGGAGAGACATGATGTGTTTTTTGGGCGTGTGTATGGTCCTGGAACCACTTCCGATCCTATTACAGTCTACATCTAATGAGCAGACTTGGGCTAGGGCTAGGTCTTTTTAAAAGACTAAGGAATCTTCTGATGGGTATAGCACCTGATACTGGTGATCAGTATAGCTCTCACATCTATGATGCTGGTGACTATACTGGACGAGTGCTGTTTAGGACATTCGACAATGATCCTGCAGCGCCTACATTCAAAAAGAACACTGTCGGATGGTTTGGTGTTAACATTGACAACAATACCAATCCGATTAGTCCTTCTATCCCAGCTTTAGCTATTGCTATTGAGGGTAGCTATTACAGTCCACCGCCTCCTGACGGAATAGATCAGGAGCAGCAGGAGATCCACATAGATTGCTTCTATAATGGTATAAAGAAGCGTCCACTATCATTTTGGCATAACCTAGCTTCAGCTCGTGATAGCAACTTAACGTTTCGTGGGACTATAGGTATTCATGATGACGCTGATAGTCCGTATGTAAGGTTTAGTGCATCAGCTAGAAGGCTTCAGCTATACCCTGCAGTTCAGATTGCTACAACTGACGGGTCGCGTGTTATCGCTCGTGGTCTAGAGGTAAGGGACGGGACATTACAGATCACTGCGTACACAGTCGATGAGCTTACAAATGTCTCAAACCCAGGCTACAAGAGCCCATCTCCGTCTGGTCAGACTTGCATAGTAACAGACGATGTAGGTGGCCGCACTATGGCTACTAGTGATAGCTCAAACTGGCGTAGAGTATCAGACGGAGCCGTAGTAAGCACAATATGAGCGTAGGGGCATTAGAGCTACCGATACCAGCTGGGAGAGCACAGGAGAAGCTATCAGATCCTGTTGTCTCTTTGCTGCTGGACTTCTATGCTCATTGTCTCAATGCAAACCTAAACACCAAGCTAGCCAAGCTCAACGGCACATCATCACAAGCTGTTCCTAGCAAACATGCCTTCGACTTCGATCCTGACGAGCCAAGGGGACATAAGGTTAAGCGACCTGTCCCATCGCTGTATATATGGTGGCCAGGTCAAAGCACAGAGTCACTGTTCACCACGTTCATAGTGCGACGACTACGCAATATACATCTAATGTATATTGCTGAAGAGCTGCCTAGTCGTGCAGCGTTGGAGCTTCGAACAGGACTATTGAATGCTGTTGCTTCTGTGCTAACACAGTGTAGCAACGATGGGTTTCACCCGACATTCCCACAGTCTGGGTATGACGGAGTAGCAACTGGAACCTATGTCAAAGATCTGATAGGGGATACAGCTACATGGGACTTTCGCTTCATAGGTAGCAGAGCAATTAGACGGATCGGTATTGATGACGCTTCTGTCTTTAAGGTTGGAGCGAAAGCAAGCGGCAAGGACTATCCTGCTCTGGTAGCCATCGTTGAGGTAGAAGAGCTAACCAAACAATCAAGCGTAACTATACCAATAGCAGATAGCCCTGTGAGCATCTGTCATGACGGCGTACCTGTGCTGGAAAGGACGTTTACCTATCCAGACGGTAGCTACACACCAGATGGGATCTAGTCTTTGAATGGATCTATCCACCTGTTTGGGTATCTTTTCCCGTTAGCTACATAGCAGTTTACGCATGTATTACTTGGGCCATAATAGCCCATCGCCCTGTCTTTCTCGTTCCCACATATTGAGCATATGTAGGTTGTTTCTGGTACCCATCCGAAAAGCTCACCTAGGTATTGTCTATACTCTCTAGCCTCATCGGCAAGTCTAAACCTGGTATGTAAACGAAAGCTAGCTTCACTGACCCTGCATAGCTGCGGTGAAGCATTGTCTTTTACTACCAGGATGGTCTTAACTGGTTCAAGCATAGCTACCACTCTGTTGAGCAAAGAAAACCACGACCTTCCATAGCTATCCAAAAAGCAACAGTATAGCTAAGAGGTATGGCGCCATTTCCAGGCTCTGATATGTTACCATCCTTTTCGCACCAGATGGTTATCTTTTCATCTAGTCTCATTAGACGAGGGTTATCGTATTCAACATAGTCTTCTTTTGACTCGCCTGTATGCTCGCACCATATAGTCCAAGCATCATCTAATCCTTCAGCTATAACCTTGTCAGCATGACTGAAGCAGTAGCATTGGAAACCGCTCATATCTTCCTCCGTTTCACCTTCTAGCCTAGCACGTTTCGATGGCGCTTTCAATACGCACGATTGAGATTTATCCAACCGCTGAAAACCTATCAGCGCGGCCGGGCCCGATTGTTCCTCATTACGCAATCACGCTAGATGCGCCTAATCTGCTTAGGCAATGGGTGCCAGGCGATGCTAGCTATGCAGATGGCTACTATATCCTTAACCATGTTGGCGGGAATGCTGGAAGATGGGTGCCAGTTGAGCAAGATGATGCTGGTGATAATCTAGCGAATGAAGATGCAACGATACGAGCTGACAAGAAGCTCGTTCGTTTTTTGCCAGCTAATACGCTTACTGCAAATCGTCAGCTTACAATAGGCGCATATACAGCTGATGCTCCCAACGTTGCATTAGTGCAAAATGGGACAAAGCTGACTATTACAAGGCTAGACACTGAGGCTTATACATATGAGATTTTTTCCGAGGTTGCGCCTTCTGGGCCCAGTGTTTCATTGATAACGCTTCCAGCTTCTAAGGCTTGGTTCGTTGATCTCCGTTTTCAAGACACTCAATGGCACCTGCTTAGGGCCGGGAGTATGACACCATGATGCGATATCTTTTGGTGAGGGGTATTCCACCTCATCTTGTAATGCACCCCTCTGGTAGGCCATTGCGCTTTGCTGGTATGAAGCGAAAGCCAGGTATCCAGGTAACTGGTTATGATAGCCCAACCTATGAAGGGTATAAGCTTCATGAGCTGTATGAGCCAGTAGCTGAGGTTTTCCCTGAGTTTACCGATAAGGTAGACAACAGGTATTTGCTTAAGGCTGAAAAACAGGGTGAGCTTGAGATACTTGAAAGAGGAATCTTCAAAACGCGTAATGAAGCTCATGAAAAGCTTATTGCTTCTATTGCTCAAACAAGCCCACCGCCTAGCAGTGGGAGGTAGCAGGTAATGACTCTTACAGGCAGAGATCCGTTTGATCCGACTCCCGGTGTTTATCGGGAGTATCTTTTCGCCATTGGTCCAAGCGCTGGACAAGCCCCGGAGCGTGGCGTGCTGCTAGTTGGCAACCGTACATCGGCCGGCTCTGAGCCATTGGATGTTGTAGATCAAGACAATCCAATCAGAGATGATGCTGATGCTCGTGCTAGATTCGGAGATCGGTCAGAGCTGTATGCCATGTATAGGCAACAGGTATCTCAACCGCAAGATCAGACAATCTGGGCATGTGCTGCAACTGAGTCAGCAGGGGCAAATGCTGCAGTAAAGCTAGTAGTAAGCGGTGTATCCGATAAGGCTACAACTTGGCAGCTGCATTGCCATAGTGAGTACCCAACATATTCAGCTGAAGATGGTGATAATCAGCAGACTACTGCTGAGGGTTTGGCGGATGCCCTGAATGGCTGGGATGAGGGTAGGTTACAGGTAACAGCTGTTGCCGCCATTGATGGCGCTGGACCTGACTGGAAGGTTGACGTAATCGCTGCCCAGAAAGGCCCAAGGGGAGATCAGATCATCGGGGCAGATGCGACTCATGGCATTCGGATAAAGGTGCTATCTGGTACTGGTAATACTCAGTCACTTGCAAAGAGCACGATAACAGCAGGTGGTGGAGACGATGATTGGTCAGCCGCCATTGCTAATATCGCCACTGGTAATTGGTTCTACCATGTGCTTGCCAAGACAGCTAGCACGACGCTAACAGCAACAGATAACGGGCTTGGCGAGTACCTCGCTATGCTCAAAGCTCAGCTGCTGCCTGTGAATGCAAAAGATCAGCAAGCTCACTTTGGTCTAGTGTGTACACAGCCGCAAGGTGCTTCTGTTACTCAATCAGCTCAGTGTAACACTGTCCAGGCCAGGGCTATTCGACAGCAAGGGTCGGACTTAACAACCGCAATGCTTGCGGCACACTTCTGCTCATTGCTACGTCAGCGAGAGATTGCATACCCGGCAGCTAATTGTAACGAAATCGTTACTAGTGGCATTCCAATTCCTTTCAATGTGTCTGATCGTCATAATGCTGCAGAGGTAAAGGCAGATCTGAATGCTGGTATCTCCAGCATGCGGGTTATTGGGAACAATACACCCCAGCTAACAAGGACCGTTTTAACACGCTCATTGAGCGATAGTCTTCTTCCTGATTATCGTGCAAGAGAGGGGCATATCTTCTCTGTGGTCACTCTGTTCTGGGCTGTTGCTGCCCAGAGATGGGATTCCACTAAACAACCTAATGCTGCAGATGATCCTATTGGTAATCAGCCGCCGCCGGCAAGAACATCTATCCCGCGCCATATTCGCTCAATGCTCAAGCTTCTTATTGAGGATATGGCTGGCAATAACCCGCTTGGGGTTTACGATGGGCCATTGCTTAGACCTGATAGGGTGCAAGAGATGATCGATTCTATCCAGGTGAACCATAATGGTCGCGGTGGTTTTCCGACCAAGTGTACCGTTCAGGCTGTGCTACATCGAATCTCATGGGAAGCTGAGATCGGCGAAGGCGGTCCGAGCTACTAGAGGTCATTATGGCACTGTATACTCAGCTAATCATAACAATCGAAGGTGTTCTTTTTGCCGAGAACACTGATGCTCAGGTTGAATGGGGAGATAACGATCAGGATGTTGATACTGTTGTAGAGGGAGCAGCTGGCGTTAGCCCTGGTCCGCAGAAGTGCCGTATAAGTGGCACTAATGCAATTAACCCAGCCTTTGGTCTGGAGGTTGATCTGGTAAAAGCAAAGCTTGAGTATGCTGAGCTAAACGTTGTAGTACAGCAGATTGGGTCAACCAAGGAGATCAACGCTGCATTCCTTGTGCGATCTATTACAATCTCAAGTGGTACCGGGACTGCGACAACCGCTGCATACGAGCTTCAGTCAGTCGGGAAGGTTCCCAAGTGGGAGTAGCATAGTGTAGCCAAGTGCTACGGCAGCCACCACAGCACCTGTCTCCGGAGCGCTTGTTCCGGTTGCTAAACCGGGCACCTAGGCCGCGCTTACCTGTTTCGCTTCCGTTTCCGGGTATTGTGCGGCCAGGGTGCCCAACTTTCGTTTATGGGCTAACAAGCATCGAGATAGAGGAGGCTTTTGACGAAAGCGATTCAGAGGCTAAGGTTATCAGAGATTCAATCGTTCAGGCAAGGCTTATAGTACTAAGCTTACATGAGGGTGATATCCCTGTGTTTGGATCACTGGGCGAGATAATGGATCTACACACTGTAGACTTCAATCTGCTAGCCTCAGCTGTAGTTCAACCGTTGCTTGATGTATCTCCAACATTCGGCAGAATTGACTCAGAAGCGTGGATCGAGACTCTTGCGATCGGGGCTGAGCATATCAGCAATGTACAGCAAGCAGTGTCGTTAGCTTAATGCAAAAATGGCTGGACAGGGGCGCCAGAGCCTGATAGATACTATGGGCTGCCACAGCAGCAGCTAACAGACGGACATTGGCTATGTGTTATGGCTGCTATGAAGCTGTCTGAAAAGCACAAGCCACCACCTAAGCCTAGGTTTTCTAGGCCAATGAAACTGAGATAACAGTGCCAAACAATCAAGGTATTGAGGACACGCTTAGACAGAAGTATTCAAGAGATGAGCCAGGTGCCCCAAAGCGTGAGGAGCGTCATATAAGCAAGCTATCAGCTGCGTTGCATTCAGCCAAGCAAAAAGAGCTGAAGGTTGACGCATCAGCTGTACTAGGTAGCTTAGTCGATCATGACGGAACAGACTTCCCTCTTGATATTGTCTTTAGGCTCAACAAGAAGACAGATGACAATCTAGCTCTTGTAGCGGCTCATGCTCATACAGCATCGTTGGCTAAGCATGCTGGGAAAGGCTCTGATTCATTCAGAGAGGATCCTGCTGTAACCGTAGATGAGGGAACAATCCAGGCTCTGTTCAGAGCTGCTCGAGATCCAGAAAATCCGTCTAAACGCTCGTTTATCACGCCTACATTCATGCGTGATATTTTTGATACGTTTTCACTTAACGGGCTGGTAAACCTCTATAATGAGGCTATAGCTCGCATGCTCGGGCTACCTCTTGCCGAGGAGCTTGATCTTGACGAAGAAAGAGAAAAGCTTGTGGCGGCATTTGACATTGCCGACATGCCAGAAGCGTTGCTAGCAATGTATAACAGGGAGGTGCTAACCAATCTTCTATGCCTGTTTACTATGCGCTGGGATACAGATCGGCTAGCAGCAGTCGATGCCATGAAGGCTGCGCTTAATGGCGAAGAAGGATGGGAAAAGGTATGTCAGGATCTGGTAGGTGATTGGCATAAGCCAGAGCCTGAGATCGATAACCAGGCAGACGATGAGCGTATATTATGCTCTTGTCTATGTTCAGATCCGTCAACACCTGGTCCACATCATCATGCAGGTTGCGCATTGCAAGACAAATACATAGACGTGACCAAAGATGATAATGGTAAGACAGACTGACAATGTCAGTCAGCATGCTGCTTCTGCGCTTTCAGATCTCGATAGCATCGAGTCTGAGGCAATGGCTATAGCAGAGGCAGCAGCGGCAGAAGAGCTAGCTACCAAGACTTACCAGGACCGTACAACCAACTTACGCAAAGCAACTACTGCCAAAAAGCTTAGCAACTCACGAGATGGGTGGCTGGTAGAGCTGGCAATGGGAAGCGCTAGCGTGCTATATGGGATTTTCGTGCAAGCTAGAGGTTTCTCAAACTTCACGCAGATCGGTATCATAGCAGGTATGGATATCGATGCTATGATCCGACGGATCACTAGCCGAGCTGGTAGACGTCGCTAGAGCCAACACTCTACGATTACACCATCGTCGTTAGGTGCTCTTGGTATGCACACAAGCCCTTGTGGCACTAAGCTACAACCCATCATGATTGCTCCGTTTCGCTTGAAACTATAGCACGATATGCCTGATATCCGCTACACTTTCAGCGCAGCTGGTCAGGCTGGGGTGCGTCGAGCGTTCCGCTCGATCGAGCAGTCAGCCAAGCGGACCAAGCGCACTGTCAGGCGATCGACGGGCATGGGGCGTGGTGCTGCGGCCGAGGCGCGGAAGGCAGCAGCAGCTCGGCAACGGGAGCAGCTCAAGGCCGTCAAGGCGACGGAGCGGGCTCAGCTCGCTTCTGTGCGGCGTGTAGAGCGAGCGCAACGGCAGGCGCAGCAGCGGGCAGCACGGCACCATCTGCGCCTCCTGAAACAGCAGGAGCGGGCCAGATTGCGGGCTGAGCGCCGTGCTCGGCGGGAGGCAGAGCGCACTGCCCGGCGACAGCAGCGCCAAGCGCAGAGCCGCCAGCGCTCCCGCTCGCGGATGATTCGGCAGATCGCTGGCCGGGTTGCTGGCGGGGCGCTCCGTGGGATCGGCGCCATCGGGCTGGCCGCTACCGGTGTAGCGGGGCTAGCTGCTCGCCAGGGTATAGCGCTGCAGGACCGTGCTACCAGGCTAGCTATTAAGGGTACCACCGTTGGAGGGAGGGTTGATCCTCGAACCCTAAGACGTGAGGCTGAGGGTATAGCGCAAGATGTAAGGGGTGCACAAGCTGGTGGTGTTATAGCTGCTCAGGAGCGTTTCGTTTCCAAGACTGGTAGGCTAGAACTAGCTAGGGAATATGGGAAGGTATTTGCTGAGATAGCTGTAGCAACAGGCACTGAGTTTGAAGCGATAGGTTCGGCTGCCGCTGACATGTTCGAGAAATTCGACATTAAGTCAGTAGAAGACATGGGAGACGCTTTAGCTCTTTTGGCTATCCAGGGTAAACGTGGCGCCTTTGAGATGGAGGACGCAGCCGCTCAGTTTCCCAAGATAGCTGCTGCTGCAGCCAGGTTTGGTCTTAGAGGGACCGGTGGATTAGCTACACTTGGTGGACTAACACAGATCGCCAGACGTGCCACACCAAGCGGTGAAGAAGCCGCAACAGCTGTTGAAAATATGTTTAAGCAGGTCGTAGCAAAAGAGGCTATGATCAAAAAGGAGACAGGTGTCTCAGTATTCAAAGACAAGGGCAAGACTCAGACTAGGGACATACAGGATCTTCTTGTTGAGATCATTGGTGGCGCAAGGGGCAATCTACCTCAGCTTCAAAAGATCTTTGACGTTCGCGGGATCCGTGCTGTTTCCCCGCTGATCTCATTATTTAATAAGGTACGTCAAGAAAAGCTAGCACCATTCAAGGGTAAGGCAACACCTGAGCAAGAGGCAGCTGCTACCGCTACTGCAATGCAGCGTTTGCGTCAAGAGATCGACAATGTTACTAACGTATCAGCTGCAAGAACAGAGATAGAGGAAGATCTAGGTATTGCTCAGCAGCAGACAAGCGCAAACTTAACAGCTGCATGGGAGTCTCTTGTTGCGCAGGTTAACTCAGAGTTTACACCAGCTATTACAGATACGATACAGCAGATTGCTGGTTTCATTGAGACAACAGACTTTAGCGGCGCAGGTAGAGCTTTTACTGCCATGGCTGAAGCTGCAGGATTAGCTGTTGATGGTCTTGAGGCTTTAGGAATCATATCCAAGAAGCCGAAAACTCCAGAGATGGCAATAAAGGAGGGTCAACGAGAGCTGCAAAAGATAAAGGTTGAAGAGGAGAGATTAACAAGACGAGTTGGTGGGCCAGCCGGTTTCAGAGCTGCGCCTGAAGCCAGAGCTGAGCTTGTAGCCCTTGGTGAAAGAAGGTTAAAGGCAGAGGCACAGATAGCTGGGGCTAGAGAAGGTGTATTCAAAGGCGATGTGTCTGATATAACACAGCAGGAATTTGTAAAGAGGTTTACCTCTGCAGGGGTAAACGAGACAGTTGCTAAGCAAATAGCAGCTAGTGTTGCAGCCGACCCAACAACAGCAGAGATGACCGGACGGGGTCTATATGCATTACAGAAACCTGGTGTCAGTGGATTTCTTGGACGTAGCTTCTTTGGTGGTGAAACCGAAGCGCAGCAAGCTGAGCAGCAGAGATTGATAGCTCAGCTTGCTCAAACCGAGACAGCTCGCAGAACAATTGGGCAAAGAGATCTTACGCCAGAAGAGAAGGCTGCAAGAGGTCCTGGCGGAAAGATGGTTGACATTGATACAGATGAAGCCAATCAAAAGCTTGGGCTTTTTGCAAATACTGCCGATACCGCAATAGCAGCATTGAGACGATTTGCAGATGTATCTTCTTTGGCAGAAGCGCTGTAGCTATGACAGATCCGTGGAATGTTATCGAGGGATTGCCGCCATTGAAGTGGCGAGGATCTACACATTCGCGTTATACTGATATTAGCTTTCAGTTTGGACGTAGGCAAAACCGTATTGAATGGCCATACGTAGACGGCGCAGGACATGAAGATACAGGTGATATACATCCGCCAACCCCAATAACTCTACTGTTCTACAACACTCTATACAGTGGCGCTTTCCCCAATCACTTTAATGAATGGTGGGCCATTCTATCTGACGGTAAACCAGGACCATTAGAGCATCCGGTTAGGGGAAACTATGAGGCTATTGTAAAAGGTGGAAACGTAAGAATCACAGCACAGGATAGGGCTGGAGCAGCTGTACAGATCAACTTTGAAAAACATGTAGAAGATCCAGCTGCCGAGCAATCGGAGTTTTTCGTCAATATACCTGACCTGGCTACAGTAGCAGCAGCAGCTGATACCGCAGCATCAGCTATTGATATCGAGGTGCCTTCTGAGTCATTCGAGCTTTCGCTAGAAGAGATGGCCAGGGCTATTCAGTCTGCCATATTCCTAGCTCAGCTCAATGTGCTATCATTGATTACCAAGGCAAAGGCAGTAGTTGAGCTTATGGTTGACACTGCCATAGCTGTTAACAGCTTCGTAGCCACGGGTGCTATTGACGCACTAACGGAATTCTGGGCTGCCCTTGACGACACGGCTAAAAGCCTAGGTAATAAGGCGCGAAAGCAAAACGGATTCATTGTAGTCAACCCAACAACACTTGACGCCTTTGCGCGTCAGTATGGGATGAGCCTAGAGGAGGCTATTGAGCTTAATCCTGTGGCAGCCAGCTCGCCAGGTATTCCTACTGGAACATTGCTCAAGTACTATGCTTAGCATCGTGCTTAGCGTAAACCTGCTTTGCTATAGCATCGTACTTCAGCCTTATTGCCTCATTGATCTCTTCTTTACTCTTGACTATTGAGTGATCGTTTTCAGCCTTGATAGCGCACCATATATGTGAGCGTCTGAAGTATCCACCGTCATGATAACGCTGGCTAGTAGTGATATCGTCGAGACATACGCAGCAAGTGTGCTTAAATCTAGATGTCCTTACTGGAAGCTCAGATAGCTTTCGTCTTCGTGGCATCGTTTACCTCATGAGCTAGCTCAAACGAAAGCATTCTACCATAGCGGGCAGCGCGAGCTTTTACATATTTCCTAAGAGCATTAAGCTCATCTGAAACACTTGGGCTAAATGCCAAGCATTCAAAATCACATAGATCTATAGCTAGCCCAGATAGCTCAATAGCCATGTGTAGCACTTCTCTTTTTGATAGCCTGTTTTTGGGTAGCTTTTGCTTGAATGCAAGGTTGCACGTAGCTTGCTCTGGTTCAATGGTAAAGCTAACTACCTTGTAAGGTTTACCCTTACGATGCTTTCCAGCACACGATCTGCACCTTTTGGATTTAGCTGTTTTCTTTGGCTGTTTGCAGTCAGGACATATATGCTTTGGCATTTGTAACTAGCTCCTGCAATCGTTCAAGACTACACATTTAGCTGAGTCAGCAGCTGTTGCTTCCTTGAGTGCTAAGATACGCTTGTAGGTTTTCCAGGGCAGCTCTACAAATCTCTTCGTCTTCATCATCTTCTCCGTTTCACGTGAAACATAGCACGGTTAACAATGACTGACAAGAACAGAGTTTCAATCGAGCTGATCGATAACGAGGGAAACTCTGTCACGTCGTGGACTCGCTTTGAGTGGAGAGATAATTACCTCGATCCGCTAAAGACACTGAGCATCCAAGCGCGGCCGAACAAGGCGCAGCGTCCCGAGGCTAGAAGACTGCTAACTAAGGGTCGGCTTGTAGCGCTGAAGCTAAACGGCGTGCGACAAGCAACGATGCTGATCACTACAGCCGATCGGGTGTATCCTAACACCGGACCAGAGTACAGCATTGAGGCAAAGACTGTCCTGGTTACACCGTTTGAGGGAAGCGCTGATCCATACTTGGCCCGAAACTTCAACGAGAGAACACAGGTAGCTGACGCTGTGCTAGCTGCTCTTGAGATGTATGGGTTTGATCAGATACGAATCGCAGCGGCTGAAAACCTATCAGCAATGACAGGAAAGGCTATCACTAACCAGCAAGCTAACGTTATCACTACCGAGCTGAAAAAGAAGGATATTCAGGTTGGAGATGGCGAAAAGGCATATGCCTTTGCTGCTAGGATATATGCACGCTTTGGGCTAGTTCTAATAGTAGACGTCAATGGCGGATTGCTGTTAGCGAAGCCTGACTTTCAGCAAGATCCATCATACACAATTTGCCACAGTAACGTTGCAGGAATACCTAATAGCGATCTCTTTATAAATAACCCCCCACCCATGGTTAGGGAAACCAATGATGGGCAATACAGCGAAATAGTCCTAGTAGGTAAGGAAGCTGATAAGGTAGGCCAAAAGAGCGCCACCGCCCCTACAGCTGGCATCATAGTTGATGGAGCGCCACGTCCAGAAGGCTCACCGTTTCCAAAGGTGCAGCTAGAGACAATACCAGCTGGTAGGCATACCTATAAGAGCGAAGGTGGTGCAGCTTTCAAACCGTTATACAAATTCGATAAGCGCGCATCGGATCGGCAACGTGCACTTATCATGGCTACCACGATGCATGGTGCCAGGTCACAAAACGGCTTTCAGATAACCGGAGCGGTAGAAGGGATGCTTAGCTCAACTGGGGCTATCTGGACTTCCGGGACAACAGCTAGGGTTGTGATCCCAGAAGAGGACATCGATGAGCCATTCTGGATCCTGGAAAACACTAAGTCCGCTGACCTACGCGGCCAGCGGACTCGGCTGACGCTCATCCCGAAGGGCTCGCTAATCCTTGGTGAGGCATAGATGTTTCACGTGAAACATTTAGCTCATGCTGCTTTTGCGAGCAACGCTTCAGCAGCATCTCGTGGTTTAACGCCGTATGCGAGAACCTGTCCGCGGTGCCACCCAACGAAGCCAGCCTGGTAGGCCGTTCCGATTGGGGCTTGGAGTAAAGCAAGAACATCTTCTGACTGCTTACATGGTTCTATCTCAACCTGCCAATTACCGTGTCGCCGCATCGGTCTGATAGGCAGCAAGGGATTTGGTTCCCCGATAATCTCAACCCGAATAGGTTCAGTAATGGTTTCAGGGATTACGGCTGAATTAGCGATTGTAGCGTTCATCATCTCCTCCGTTTCACGTGAAACATAGCACACCTACTAGCACCTACTAGCACCTGTCAAGCATGGCTGTAATCCCTACATGGTCACAGTTCCGATATCTGTTCGGGATAGGTGGCGCCACGAGCAACCAGCTATATGGTCAGTCAGCTGGCACGTTTACCTATGCGCCTGGTCCACCAGCAACGATATCGCAGGGAGCAGGAGACTTCACAGCTGATGGGCACCTAGCCGACATGAGGCTGGATGTGATCAATGCGCCCATCAACAGTGGAAGGTATACCATAGCTAGTGTCCAGCCATTGTTGATAACCTTATCTTACAATGAGACACTGCAAGCCGAAACTGTAGCCTCTGTATTGGCTAGTATATATCGTGACGCTGATGAAGTTGAAAGCTACCCTGCTGAGTTTCATCCAATAATAAATCTTGTTCGTAGCGGTGGCTTTGATACTGGCTTTAGCGGGATACCAAAGCCATACGATGGTACAGAGATTGAGGTATCGATCAATAGCGGAGCAGCTGACTCTGCCTTTGGGGCAAATGAGTATCACTGGTATCTGAAGCAAAAAACAGACACTCTATCAAAGCAATACCTATCGATCAGGCAAAAGCCTAGCACCTTTACTGAAAGCTATAGCGGGACTGTGCTTTTACAGCGTACTCAGCTTGGTATAGATGAGGTTGGAGCAGGATCAATAACAACGCAAAAGATCAGAGAGCTGTTTAGCTATTGCAATCTGTACGTAAAGAGAATCTCTGATGGCGCCATTCAGTGGATTGATCTTTACAGGGCACAGCAGCAATGATAGACACACGAGTAGCAGACGTTGTTGAAACAACTGTTACAAATGGTGAGGTGCGCGCCAAGCTAGGCAATGCAACCGAAGGCTTTGGGTACCTAGCTGATGCCCCGGTGTATGGTCCTGCCAACTTCTACTCAAGGCCAGTTGAGCCATCTGATAATGGCGATTCTGCTCAAGCATTCTATGTTAGGGATGGCGACCAGGGAATTGTGCTAGACTTTCGCGACAACCGCAATGCATCAAAGGTTGGTGAGCTTCAGCCTGGTGATAGTGTCATAGTAACAGAGGGTGAGGCAAGGATACTAGTCAAGCGTGAAAGTGATTCTGTGTTTATCATAAGCAAGAATCAGAGCACTGGTAAAACTATGACGCTTGAGATGAACGGCGCCAACGGTGTAGTTCAGACATTCAATGGCAATTGCTGGATATCAATGACAGGTGACAGTATACAGCTTAGCGCTGGTAATGGCTCACAGTCATCAATGATCACTATCAATGCTCAAGGTATTCACTTCCTTGGAAACTCATTCAACTGTGGCACCATGGGTGGACATTTTGGATACGTGATTACACCAGCTCCGCCAGTTCCAGGGATAGCTCCTACTGCTCCTTTTAATAGTGTTGTTGTCGGACCAAGCGGAAACGCAGGAGTAGGGTCAGCTAAGTGGACAATGACACTGTGACATGTCTAGCTTATGCAGCTTACCTGATCCATCTCTACCAGGCGTAAGCTTTTCAGTACCACAGCCTGAGATACCAATACAACCGATTAAACCAAACATACCAGGTATTGATATAGATATACCTGATCCATCTATACCAGGTATAAGTCTTGTGGCACCGCAGCCTGAGATACCTACATTACCCATAAAGACAAACATACCAGGTATTGATATAGATATACCTGATCCATCTATACAAGGTATAAGTCTTGTGGCACCGCAGCCTGAGATACCTACATTACCTATTCCAACTTGTCCGCTTGACCAATGATTGAGACTGGCACAGCTTCTATCAATGCAGATGGCACAGCTAATATATCTGGATTAGCTGGGTACATATACAAGTCTCGCATGGCTGGCTACGAGCAAGACTATGGTAGCAATTTACCATCATATGTTAGGCAGCTTCCAGTTAAGCAAGCAATGTCAGCTGCCGCAGCTCGTGATGCTGAAGCTATTAGCTCATACCTGCTTGATAATGTTGTTACAATTGAAGGTGGATACACCGTTAGGCTTTTGAACAAGACAGGATTACAATCTGTAAAGGGATCAGTTGTAGAGGCATCGCCTGCTTCTAATAATGCTTTTCAGCTTCAAAGCACACGACTTGAAGCTATAGGTATTGTATACGAGGATGGTATTGATGATGGTTTTCTTTGCAGGGTTGTTGTTGCAGGTATTGCTGAGGTGCTTTTGGAAGATGGCGTTAACGTAAAGCGCGGTGACTGGCTTGGATGCTCATCTATCAAAGGTAGAGCATATCATGATCTAACATTCCCGCCACCAGAGCACTTTCGCGAGATAGGGCATAGCATTCAATCAGTCAATGCTGGAACAAATGTGCTAGTAAAAGCTGTCATACACTTCAACTAATGGGGTACTCTCAAGGGCCATATGAGAGCTTTGGCTCTCTACCTTCGCCTAATCGTACAACCTTACACTCATCTCGTAAGGTAGACTTCGTTAAGCGTAGGTATATAATGATAGATGATGGTAATCCAGATCAGATGCCATCAACTAGGCAACGTGTCATCATGGCTGTTGCTATTGATGACGCTTCTATCCCTAGGGTTATAACAGATCAGGCGCTGTCTCTTAGGTTCAGTCAGATACAGCAGCAACTTCAGAAGCTCGTAACAGAAGGCGCAATACTGATCAAAAACATCATTGTTGAGCAAGGTCAGATGGCTGGCTCTGTTAGAGAGCGCGTAGACTTTATCGACCTTAACACTGGTATTGACGATACATACGAAAGAGTTATACCATAATGGCTAACGAGCTACCAATCGGAGCAGAGTACCCAACACCTAAAGAGGTGTTGGCTACACTGCTTAGCGCTTTACGTTACGCTTATGGTAAGCGTGGGGTAGAAGTTAATGTAGCAGAAGGTAGTGAGCTTTATGAGCGTGCCTGGGCTGTAGCTCAAAGGGTATCTCTTGCCATTGGCAATGGTAAGGTAGAGCTTCGAAATACTAACCCAGTAGACGCTACCGGTGATGCTCTCATTACCTGGGCTGCAACGTTTGGTGTATTCCCACGACCAGCTATCGGGTCAACTGGCTTCGCTAAAGTCACCGTTAACGCACCTGCTAGCACAGTACCCATACCAGATGGTTTCGTTGCCACTGCCCCAAACGGTGAAAAGTATGAGGTATCTAAGGACTTCGGGGCAGTTGCCGACGAAGGACAGGTTGAGCTTAAGGCAAAAGGAACAGGACCAGAGACAGATCAAGATGCTGGAACAGTTCTTACATGGGATAGTGCCAGTATTGCATTCCTTGGGCAGAAGTGCGAGGTAACAGCTGGAGGTTTAGACGGTGGTAGAAATGCTGATAGTGAGGAGGTGCTACGGGCCAGACTGATTCGCAGATTGTCGTTCCCAGCTGTTGGTGGTAACTGGTCACATGTTGCAACATTGGCAGAAGATGCTAGCACAGCGGTAGAGTTTGCAGCAGTATATGAGGCAGCAAGGGGTGCTGCCAGCTATGACGTTGCAATCGTGGGCTCAGCTGACGATCCTGTGCTTAACACTGCTACGCAGAATCAGGTTGCAGCTGCGATAGTGGCAGAGATGCCAGGTAGCGCAAACCTTAATCTTACAAGTATAGCTATTGAGCCACTTGATATTATCATTAACATAGCGCTACCGAAGCCTCAGAACGTAGGTGGTGAGGGTGGAGGGTGGTTTGATGCCAACCCATGGCCAAGTACAAATGAGATCCCTGGTGTTTTTGCCCGTGTCACAGCCATTCCTAGCTCATATACGTTGACAGTTGATAGCACTTCTGTAGATCCACCGGTAGCAGGTAAGAGGTTTGCAATTTGGGATCCTGTAGCAAAAGAGATTAAGCAGCATGCGATTCTTTTCGTATCTGGCTCATCTGGAGCGTACAATGTTAACATAGATTCTGGGTTCACCCCTGACCTGTCTTATGTTCAAGTCGGTATGTATGTATCAGCTGGAGCAGAGCTGTTGCAGTCGTATGCAGAAGACTTCATTTCGTCAGTTAAACAGCTAGGCCCTGGTGAGAAAACAGAGAATCCTGATATCCTTCAGTATGCCATAAGGAAGCCAAAGCAATCAATAGCAAGACCGTCACCTTTGACATCTTTAGCTCTTATTGATCTGCAGTCTGGGCATTCTGAGATCTCAGATGTTAGCTATGCTGCCAGATATGAGGCGTTAACAACTGTGACACGTACCAAGCCATCTGTGCCATCTGTTGTGCATGCCCCACCAAGACAGCTTGGGCTAAACTTTCTATCATTCAGAGCACAGGTATAATGCTTGCTAAAACCATAGCTAACCTTGGTGGCCCTAAGCGAAATGGTAAACCGCAAGAGGACCCGTTAACAGACGTTTCCGACGATGAATACAACAGACTGCTTGAGGATTCTGCTCAAACTAGTCAAACAGTTGGACGTGCTTGGGTTCGCTTTCTAACTGTGTCTGGCGGTACCCCACCTTTTAATATACCTAGCACTACCATAGTACACGATACAGTTTGGGGCGGAGGCGCATCATCTAGACCAACTGTTACCAAAACTGCAACTGGTCTTTATACTGTGACATTCCCAGCATCGCAGGTTGACGGTTTAGGTATTACTGAGATTGTCTCCTTTCGTCATGTAATAGGACCAAGTACAATCGCACTTGATCCTGTTGACGAGGTAACAGCGAAGGTTCTTTCACTTTCAGGTAATGTGATAGCTATCAAGACGATTCAGGAGCATGCTGTTCCGCCTGTTCTTGCGGATGTCGGAAACAATTCTAGTAATCCGTTCGAGGTGCAGCTAGCACTACGTTAGCTATGACTTGGACTCTCCCAATAAGGATCGGTGCCAAGGATGATACCTTGGACATTGAGCACGGCGCATTGTTAGATTCAATGCGCCGTTACCTCGATGTGTCTGAAGGTACTGAGATCTTCGATGAGACTAGAGCTGACGCCCGTGCTGTAGAAATGATCTGGCGCGTCAATAGACGCGTTGGAAAGCAAAACTTCCCATTAAGTATGTATGAGAATCTTCCCAAGTGGGAGGAGGCTTGTACGATTAAACCAGCTATTGGAACACCAGATATCGAAAGACGTAACAGGTTAGCTGGGAAGCTAAGAGGTCTTGGTGGTAATGATGTTCAAGGCATGTTTGATGCGGCAGAGCTTATAGCTGGAAAGAACTTTACAGCTGGGAGGCGTGTAGATCCGTCAGATATCGTTTCGTATTGGCCAGGCATCAACCCCGGTCCGCCTGGTTATGAGTGGTCATCAAACTACGCTACGATTGGCATACAGCTCAACAAGAGCGGACTACTGGAATCAGAGTTTCTTGATCTGCGAAACAAGGTTATTGAGACAATTGATGAGCTAAGACCATCATGGCAAACATACGTGATAGGGACAGATGATACATTCCTGCTTGGTGTAGGTATAGTCAATCAGTCTGTTGTTGGATAATGGGTAACCCTCTAATCAAACCAGGCGGATGGCCAGCGGATGTTGCTACGCTAACTGGATCTGAAGCGCAGCAGCTAGATGAAGCTCAAGCAGCTTCTCTTGATGGATCTGGCGGTGGAAGCTATGAGCCTACAGCTGATATCAATGTGACAGATGGAGCTGGTGGGGCATTTGGTGACATCGATGTTCATGGGCAGATACACTTTAAGGGAGACGATGATCCGCGTAGTACCTACAAGGTTAGCTCTGATATAACGGTTACAAATAACCAAGACTTTGGTATATCTGGTGGCCAGTATCGCAGGTTCGTTGATCATAGTGGTGAGCCAGCTAAGGATCATAGAATGTCAAACACTGGCGCAATCGCTGGTGATTGGATAGAGTTTATCCGCCCAGCTGGCGGTACTAGCGCTATCAATCTACGGGTTGACGGCGTAGACTATGCACAGCCAATTATAGCATCTTTACCTGGTGTGCATTCAACTGCTACCATATACTTCACAGGAACAGACTGGGCACTTGCAATGTATGGCGGCGGAACATCAGCTGGGCCTGCGGCATGACATTTACAAGAGCCAACCCTCAGCTTGATCAATGCCTTAGAGGTAAGCACCTTACACAATGGGACATCAACCTAACCCGTGCATTAAGCGAGCGCGGTGGAAACCTTTTACCTTTATCAGACATTAATATATCTGATACGAATGGCGGAGCACTTGGTAACATAGATGTTCATCGGCAGCTTAGGGTTATTGGTAGGGAAACTCTAAGGTATGGAATAGTTACAAATGCTAGTGGTCAGACCCTAAAGATCACTGGGGCATCTTCTGCATTGCAGGGTCAGATACGTAGAATCAATCCATATCTTGTATCATCTGCTCCGAGACAGCATCAGGTTCAAAACTTTGGTGCAACCAAGGGTGATTGGATGATCCTAATACAGGGCTCGGTTTCAATTGCTAATGTCGAGCTTTACATTGACGGATCTTTGCCAACACCTCCAGCTGGCAATCTTATAGCAACGCTTGGAACAACTGTTCACTGTGCTGCAAAGATCTACTTTGATGGGAGTGAGTGGAGATTGTCCCAGCATACTGTAAACGTAACACCAGGTCCGCAGGCGTAGATGACTATCAACGTGAGTCCGCAGTATCCGTTACCTGGTGATACTGTTACAATTAGCGAATCTAGTACTATTGGTGAAGTTCAGGTTGTAGAGATTACATCTGCTCCGTCTGCATCATCGAAGACTCTTGGATACTTAATCATAGAAGATACAGACATTGTTCCAAACGGTGTCTTTGATATAGCTGAAAATAGAATCCAAAGCAATCAGACTGTATTCGATGAGCCAGGAGAATATGGTGTAACAGTATACGATCTTAGACAATGGATCGGTATACCGTCTTTTCCTAGTGATCAGTCAGGTGAGGAGCGATGGGAGCTAATCGCTAGCTATATAGGCAGTATAAGTATAAGCGCACCTGTTACACTACCATTGCTAATAGGTAGTGGACAAGGCGCCACGCTTAAGCTTGCCATTAATGACGATACTGTTAGGGCTGCAACTCTTAAAGATCCAGCTGATGAAAAGTCTCGCATAGCATCATTGCAAAGTAGTGTACTGTATGCGCTTTCGGCCATAGTAGGATCAAGTGTATCTTCTATGGGAACAGATCTGCAGACTGGCATTAATGATCTCAGGACCAACTATGAGGCTCACAGAATAAGAGCAGGTGTTCCCCCACCCGGTGTTCATCAAAATGCAGATGATACTAATATGGCATCAAGAACAGATGCCGATTCTCAAGAGGGTGCAATATCACTGCTCAATGAGCTTAGGGTATTGCTTCTGCAGCACTTTGAAGATGGTTCAGTACTACTATCTAGACCATGGCATAATGAAGATGATCTGAAAAACATCCCATTGGCACAGCCTGCATCTTGTATAGGGACTGCTACCGTACTAAGCGCAGATCTAAGAGAGCGCTGCTATGAGCGGCATCGTGTTTTAGTAGCTAATCCTGCTTGTCATAACAATCCAGACAATACCAATGCTCTGAACGTACCGTCTTTGCTTGATAATATTGTTGTTGAATACTTTGATGCGCTTGCTGCTCTAGCTCCTGTAGCTATACCAAATGAGCCAATGGGAGCAATAGAAACAACACACAGATATGGCTTTGAGTAATGCCAGCTGAACCTAATCCAGAGTTTACCATTAACGGTCAACCAATTACAGAGTCAGTAGCTGTTGAAGCTGGCGATCCTGTTGTATGCGAGATTGTTGATCTTAACGGAGTATCACCTGTTGCTTGGAGCGTAGTATCAACAGATGATACTAAAGCAATCAGTGATTACACATTTACCCAAGGCGGATCTGTAGGTCAGACATATTCAGGTACTGCTCTCGAAGATGGCACAGCTGGTGTAGTTCAATGCATTGTTGCTGGTATACCAGATCTGTTTATCAGAGGTAAGTTCTATGTACCAATCAATGGTAAAGAGGTACTTACAGCTCTTGAGCAAAACGAGTCTAACAACGTATCAAGCTCTGCCTTCGGTATGATCAAGCCTGTTAATGAGTATATCAGAAACAGTTTGCAGGTTATAGCAAGTCAGGTTGCAGCTGGTGGTACAGAGACTTTTTGGACATTCCCGGTAGCAGAGAATAGCACACTTGGTGTTCGTGTTAGATTCAATGCATGGGATACGGTAACAGGCGATGCTATGTATGCTGAGACATATGGTGCCTGGAAGCGTATTGGGGCTGCTGCTCCTGTTCTTATATCTCCTGGTAGGATAGATACCGTGTTATTCAAGGATGACTTTTCTTGGACATTCTACGCAAACGTAACTGGCAACAGTGCTCGTTACCAGTTCGTTGGTGACGCCTCAAACATCGTAAAATTCAAGGCAAGTATTGAGCCTGCCTACTTCATACCAAGCTAATGGCTATAGGCGATTGTGCAATAGAGCTATCTCAGCTTGATGCTGATATAGGCGATCTAGTGCGTATCACAGCTAGCTTCGTGGACTTAGCTGGAGCACCATCAGATCCTACATCTATAGCTATACTAGCTCGCAGTCCAAGCGAAGCCGAGCAATCGTTGAGTGTTACCAAACAATCAGTCGGCGTTTATTATGCCGAGCAAAGTATTGATGAAGAGAATACATGGTGGTTTCGCGCTTATGGGACAGGTGCAATAGAAGCAGCTGCCGAGCGTAGCTTACATGTAAGAGCAACATCTTTTGATTCATCATAGGAGAAAACAATGCCTCACGGAACATGCCCGCCACAACCAGAGCTAGCCCTTATCTGGCTAAACGACCGCATCAAGGAATCCAGCGCTGCACGTAACTGGGAAGCTATCGATCGCTACCTTGAGCAAGTCGCTGAGATCGTCGAGCGCACCCGGCTAAGCCTGGTTGAGTAGCGATGTCATCTTTGACCATAGCCACCCTGGCCCTGTACGGCGCCGCAGCCTTGGCAGCGGTCGTTGGTCGTTTCTGGGCCATCGCCGGCTACCTCGGAGCGGTGCTGGTAACCGACGGTTTGCGGTGGGCCCAGGTGCTGCTGCTACCGTCGCCGCCGGGGGTGCGGGCTGGCTGGTGGCTGGTGGCGTGGTGGGGTGATGTGGGGCTGTATACAGCGAGTCTGCTGATGCTCCCGGCGATGGCCGTGGTAGTGTTCGGGTATAAACGACAAGGGGCGCTGTTCGCTACGGGAGCCGCCTGGCTTCTGCTTACCACCGCTTGCGCTAGTGGCTACCCAAACCTGCGTGGACCGGCGCTGCTCAGGATCTACGACTTGGTAGAGCTAGGGGCCGTCGTTACGTCATTGGGTTGCGTGGTAGCATGGTGGCGCTCAGGTCGGGTCCTGGATGATGAGGGTAGGTCGCCAGCGCACCTAGCTGGCTTGGCGCTAATCGCAGGACCGTCTGCAACAATTACACTACCTTGGATAGGTGGTGACGTGCTCCAAGACTGGAGCTTCATTGTTGCCGCTAACGCGGTAACCGTAGGGATCGCCCTTGTGTTTCTTCTCTGGGGAATCATTAACAGGAAGCAATTATGGGCATAATCCCCATACTAGCAGCCTTAATTGCAGGAGCGCTTATAGGTAGCGCATGGGAAGCTCGCAGATCAAGTAGACGTCGCAGGTTTAATGCGATAGTTGAAGGTACCGAAAGCCCCAACCGTGAATTGATACTTTATGGCGGTGTTTACTATGAGACCCAGGACAACGATGCGCCATTACCAGATGAAGATCTGTAGCTCGGACTAGTCATAGCTAGAGTCCGAACATCCTAGGCCCGTGGCTTTTGGTCGCGGGCTGTTT
>Ga0180438_10000772_pt1 | contig 58490 bp, 50 predicted proteins | sample SS_ome_12_FD_132455 | JGI IMG/M metagenome (GOLD analysis project Ga0180438, IMG submission 132455) | Hypersaline lake sediment archaeal communities from the Salton Sea, California, USA - SS_3_D_2 metaG | ecosystem: Environmental > Aquatic > Non-marine Saline and Alkaline > Hypersaline >... | reverse complement strand
AATTTTTCTCGTTTACTTACAAAGGACATAATACTTTGACCTCCTTATAAAAATATTGTTTAGAGGTCATTTTAACAAATTTTTTTATTTATTGCAATGGTATTTAGGAAACTTTATACTAGTTTAAAAAAATCAATATTTTAGGGCGATATTTTTAATATAGTTAATTACTGAAAAAATACCGTGCAGAAAGCCAGATAGCCTACTATTTCTTTGGTAACAATGATTTCACGTCTGTCCACTTTTCCTCCCCTCTATTAATGCAGGTGCAAAATTGGTGATAGATGTCGGTGGAAAAACGTTTACTACATTTGAAAAAATACCTACAAACATAAAATGGTCTGTTAGTGTTCACTCCGGTGCTACTTTTCCAACCGGGAAAAGAGAAAAAGGGCCAGGCGAAAAAAATGTTTTAAATCTCTCTATATAAAAAAAGAACGGGACATGCCATTCTCGGGATAATTAAAAGTATACTCCATCTTGTTTCGAACCAGTATTTTCATGGGCATTTTTATTGAATTGTATATTATGTATGGTATAATATTGATCCAAAAGGAAATTTAAATGGAAGATAAGCAAATTGGAAAGATATAGCAAATCGGTACTTTTAAAAGAAATTAAAGCCCTTGGATTATCTACCAGGAGTTATCGCTGTATTACTTGTTTAGAGATAAAAACAATTGGGGATTTGGTAAAATTTACTGAATCAGACCTGTTAAAAATTAAAAATTTTGGAGCGAAAAGCCTTGATGAAGTAACCTCGAGATTAGGAAATATCGGTCTTCGATTAGGAATATATCCATTTAACGAAGGCCAATTAAACGATGCTCAAAAACTATTTCTTAATAAAAATATCGAATCCTGCAATTTTTCCATAAGAAGCCTGAAATGTTTAAGAAATTTAGGTATTAAGACAATTTCCGATTTAATAAAGAAGAATGAATCTGAGTTGATAAAGGAAAAAAATTTTGGAGCAAAGAGCTTATACGAAATAAAGTCCCTACTAAGTAAATTTAATATGTTCCTTGGGATGTCTATCCCGCATGAAGAACTTAAAAATGCTGATGCCGTATATAAAGATGCTATTTACCCCACTTACCCTATTTTCCAGGGAACACCTCACGAATTAAAGCACTTTGAAAAAATAGAGCCAAAGCTTCTTGAGCTAAATTTATCTTTTTGCGGTTTTAAGGACAATGAAATTATTTTTTTCAGAAAGCAAGGAATAGATAAATTTATCGATTTATTATATGTCAGTTATCAAAGAGTTCTTTTAATATTTGCCAACACGAAAAAGGCAGAAAAAATAGTTGGAAAAGCGTCTTTGTTTTTAGATAAATTAATTAACGAGAGTAAATTAGAATGCAAGTTACTCCATGATTGGCTGTTGTATGCAAAGAGTGAGTTGTCTTCCGATCAAAATTTTGAAAGGATATTTAAGAGTAAGAAGTATATGGATATTTTTAAAAGAAGATATTGCAAAAAAAAAGGCGAGACATTCCGTGAAATTGGTCGAGTGATATCATTGTCACCTGAAAGAGTGAGACAAATTTGTTCGAATGTTTTGGATGTTTTATATAAATCTTTAATATTTCCTTTCAGAATTTTTATCGATACTTTTATTTCCGAATTTCATAAAAATAAAAGGCTTGTGGCTTTCGATGGATGTTTAGATATCATCGAATCCTTTGCGTTCAGATTATTTAATTTGATTGTTTCCCACCGCGATGAGAGAATAACTTTTGATAATAAAGCCAAAGTCTGGCGAGAGAATAGTAATGATTTGTTAATCAAGATCGAAAAATTTCTTGAGAAAAGGCTCAAAAAAGGTGACGAGTTATCCAGAAATCAAATAGAGAGTCTTGCTCTCGAATTCATCCTGGAGAATGATTTGACACACTATAATCAATCCGCTATTTCAAGCTTATTTATTACGTATCATTTTAATGATTACGAGGAAAAGTTTTTTTATAAAAAAATAGAAAAAGCAAAAATATTTGAAAATATTATAAAAAATTACTTCCCAGAAGGCATTGCAATCTATAAGAAAAAGGATGTTTTTTTCGAAACCCTGAAAAGTAAAGGATATTCTAACATCATCGATATTTCAGAGCAAACAATTCTGCATCTGGCAGTTGATTCGGAAAACATAGTGTTATGGGATTGGGGAGTTTACATTCATAAAGATAATATTACAATCAATGAGGATATCTTAGACAGGGTTGAAAAATGGGTACAGGTCAAATTGACCTCCAACATCCCTCGGGTATCGCTTTTTGGTGCCTTCTTTGAATTTGAACATGATTGCAAAAGAGCTGGAATTCAAAATGAACATGCTCTTTATACCTGTATGAAATTGAAATACAACAGCAAATTCTCTTTTTTAAAAGCGCCATATGTATCCCTCCCGAAAACAAAGAAAAGAGTTGAAAGTTTCAAAGTGCTGGAAAATTATTTGTTAGGATTTAAAGATGGGATAGGAAAAAGTCAAATAAAGGCAGGATTAGGGTTGAGAGATTACCAGGTTGCACAAAGAATCAATGATTCGGATAAAATATTACCATGGGATTATGGAAAGGTAATCCACACAGATAATATCTATTTTAACTCCGATGATTTGATACAAATTGACAGGTGGATAAAGCGAAATATCGATAAATACAATCATTTAAGCATCCTTCGCGTTTTTGAGGATAATATTGTACTCTGTAAGAAGAATAAGATATCAGGCGCAAGAAAATTGTACTCTGTTATAAACAAATATTATGGTAGTGATTCATTTTTATTACCAGGCTATCCTTTAATTTTGAATAAAAACCATGGCATAGCGGATGACGGTTTTCTTTCCTTAAATGATCTCGTTAATCATTATTTTTCCTCGAAAGGTGAGATTATAACCAAACTACAATTGAATGAATATTTTGTGAAAGAGCGTGGGTACAGGAGAGGTATAATCGATATAGTAACCGATATATGTGATGATATTATTAAATATACCCAAAATTCCTTTGTTTCGCTCAAAACAATCGGATGGTCGGATAAAAAAGCTTTAGCTTTAGAAAATATTGCATTAGAAAAATTTAAACGGGATTCCCAGCCGCAGCGGCCCTTCTCTTTTGTAGAGGACTTATTGGAAATGGAATTATTACCTTCTCTTGATGGAAACATCTCATGGCAAAAGACCTTACTAATAGAGCTATTAGAACTCGTTGACAACATAAAACTATTAGGAACAAAAAAGGAGATATACGTATTCGTACCCAATCAATTTGGAATAGAGACAACCGAGGATTTGATACACTATGTATTGAAAAACGAATTTGGTGGTGCCGCAAATAAAAACGAATTTACAAAAAGACTGAATGAATTAAGGATAGCTAAAAAAATCAACCTGTCTGAGTACACCGGGTTTACAGTTAAAAATGAGGAAGTTTTCATTACTTGAAATAACATGCTTATCGATTTAAATTTAAAGGCTGTATATGATAGCTCAGAACATGATCTGATTAAAGACCTTTTCGTACCACTTTTAAAAAATTCTATCAGGTATGACCGGGGAGTTGGCTTTTTTTCTTCAAAGTGGCTAAAACTTGCTTCTATTGGATTATGTGAGTTGGCTGAAAAAGGAGGGAAGATTCGGCTAGTCATTTCACCAATAATCTCTGAAGAAGATTGGGATGCGATGAAAAGGGGAACTGAGGCAAAATTTAATAAGATATTATTTGAGACCCTCATGAAATCTGTGGCGGACCTGGAAGATTCCCTAAAAGAAGCTCCATTGAATGCGCTTTCATGGTTAATTGCCGACGATATTTTAAACATAAAATTTGCTATCCCCAAAGGAAGGCTTGAGGGTGGAGACTTCCATGACAAATTTGCCATATTTGAAGATAAAGAGGGACATCGCGTGGCCATTCATGGATCCTACAATGATACTGCTCATGCCTCATTGAATGGTGAAGCCTTCTCGGTCTTTAAGTCCTGGGAAGAGGGGCAAGTCTATTATGTCAATAATCATGATAAAAGATTCGCCATTCTGTGGTATAAAAGGAACACCATGTTTGATATATATGATATCCCCGAGGCAGTAAAAGATCGCATTGTCAGGTGCAGATCAAAAGAACGCCCTTATATTTTGCCTGGCTCAAAGGACGAAAAAAGTGAAACTTCATCGTTGGATATTTCTTTTAAAGAAAATGAAGAAATAAAGCTGCGTGAATACCAGTTAGAGGCTTTAGAAAATTGGGAACATGCAAAATTCAGGGGTATTTTTGAGATGGCTACTGGTACCGGTAAAACCATTACTGCACTGGCATGTGCTTCAAAATTGGCTAAAACTCAGAATCATCTCTTTTTAATTGTAAGTGTACCTTATCTTCATTTACTTGAACAATGGCAGCGGGAAATGCAAAAATTCCGGTTTCATCCTGTCTTATGCTCTTCTGCAAATCCCGGCTGGGAGAGCACACTGCAATTGAAAATACAGGACTTTAATTTGGGATTTAACAAAAGAATATGCTGTGCCGTTACCCATAAAACAGCTGCAGCGCAAAAATTTCAAGAGATGTTGAGTCATGTAAAAGAGAGACCCACAATGGCAATTTTTGATGAAGTTCACCACATTGGGGCCTCAAGGTTACGTAATTCCTTATCTGAAAAAGTCAAATATCGAATGGGTCTATCGGCTACGCCACAACGATGGTATGATATCTCCGGAACCCGGATTCTAATGGAATACTTCCAGGGAGTCTGTTTTTCTTTTCCTTTAGAAGAAGCCATAGGAGAATTTTTAGTCGAATATTATTACATTCCCCATATTATCGAGTTGACCCATGAAGAGTTTGAACAGTATCGCAGCCTTACGCTCAGAATTTCCAAAATATTTAAATCAAAAGAAAATATTGATGATAATCCCCTACTGGAGTCATTATTAAGAAAGAGAGCAAAGGTAATTAACAATGCCGAACGAAAATTTTCTTACTTCCAAGAATTAGTTCAAGATGAATTAAAAAGTATGGAACCGGGTCAACAGCTTTCCCATGTACTTTTCTACTGTCCTGTTGGAAGCCATTCTAAAGTTTTAAGAATTATAGCCGATCATGGAATCCGTGCCAGGGAATTTGTATACAGAGTAAAATATGATGAGCGCGCGGAGATACTGGAACATTTTGCCAATGGCGACATTCAAGCCCTGGTGGCTATAAAGTGCCTGGATGAGGGGGTAGATGTACCGGCAACGAAAAAAGCATTTATACTGGCAAGTACAACAAACCCGAGAGAGTTTATTCAAAGACGCGGCAGGATTCTGAGAAAGCACAAAGATAAAAAAGATGCAATTATTCATGACTTTATAGTTGTACCCCCGCTAAAAAAGTCGTATAATAGTGAGACAATGGAAGATATAAAAAAAAGTGTGCTGAGAAGAGAGATGCCCAGGTTCGTAGAGTTTTCCTCTGCCGCAAGAAATGAGTTTGAGGCAAGAGAACGGATTTTTGACATACTTAATCGATTTGACTTGTTATACTTATTGAACCGCAAACCCTGGGATATTTACGCTGATATTTCTCCTGAATTCCTGGACCTGGAGAAAACGGAGGATGAATAAATGACGGAGAATATTAATGAACTAATTGAAAAAAAGATAATGAAGTACCCTGGTGAAATTCAAAAAATAATCAGGAAAGCCCTGGAATTAGCAGATTCTAATCAACCCATAGGGATTTTCGAACAACTGGAAGGTTTTGTACTGGAAATAACAAAAGAAAATAATATCCACCGGAAGGAATTGTAGAATGATTCTAAAAAGGATGACATTAAACAATTTCAGGCAGTTTTTGGGTCGCCAGTCACTGGAATTTATATCGCCGGACGACCGAAAAAATGTTACTGTTATATACGGTGAAAACGGGAAAGGAAAAACCAGTTTATACAGGGCACTTATGTTTTGCCTTTACGGTATTAAGAAACTCTCGCAAGACCCACAAGAAAGCGACCAGGAAATCAACCTGGTGAATAAGGTTGCCCTTGACGAAGCAGAGGAAGTGGGTAAAGATGTTGTAAAGGCTTTCGTTGAAATTGAATTTATGCATGATCGCAAAAATTATGTTTTAAAGAGAGAAATGCTGGGGATTAAGAGCGAAGATAAGGAGGTTGAACAAATTGGCGACGTGTCGTTGGCCGAAACAAAAGAAGATGGGAATACAGTGCTTTTAATGGACCCTGATGATATAGCAGTGAAAATAAATTCAATATTAGATATAAGGGTTAGAGAGTATTTTCTTTTCGATGGTGAGAAGATCGAAAAATTGACAAGGGTAGACAGGGAAAATAGGAAAGAAATTGAAACCGGGATCAAAAACTTATTACAAATTGATAGGCTGAGTATTGCCATACAGGGAATCGATAAACTTTTAAAAGATATCGGGAAAAAATTGAAGAACAAATCTACCGGGGAATATCAACGGAAGCTAATCGAATTAGAAGAAAAGGAGAATAAAAAAGAGGACTTAGAAGGTGATATTGAGAAGAGTTATACTGAAATTGCAGCGGCTGAAAATGAACAAAAAAAACTGGACCGTAAATTAAAAGAATTCGAAGGTATTAAAGACCTGCTTCAGAAGAGGGAGGAAACTCAGAATAGATTAGATATGACGCAGGACTCATTGAAGAAATTGCTGGATGAAATGAAAAAAAAGAATAAAAATATCAGTCTCCTGCTCATCGAATCAGAGATGGAAGAAGTGGATAAATTGATTGGGATAAAAAGAAAAAACAAGGAAATACCACCGCAAATCCGGGAAGATTTAGTAAATAAGATTTTACAGGACATGAAATGTGCCGTTTGTAATAGACCTATCGAAAAACATTCCGATTCCTATAATCATGTCCTGGAATGGAAGAAAAAGATGATTGGGGAGGAAGTTGAGGAAGAGTTGATCGAAACATGGAGAAAAATTGAGGGCTTGAAAGAATATTCCGTACATATAGCTAATTGGGTACAACAAGCATTATTAAACCACAGTAACAAAATAGAAGATGTAGGAAAGTATGAACAAATATTAAAGGATATAAGCGATGAAATAGGTGATCGAAAGATAGATGAAACGATTCCTGAATTAGAAAAAGTAAGAAAGGAAACCATAAAGAAAATAGGTAATCTTGAAAATCGAATCGAAACAAAAAGTAAAGAATTGAAAATCCTGGATAATGAAATCAGGGATTTGAAAAAGATATTAGAAGACCTGGAGCGTAAAGAGAGTATTAAGGACATACTGTCAAAGAGGCGACAATTGGTCTCAGACGCAAAAGATGCATTGGAAACAATATATAATGAGTTCACTGACGAGATAAAGGAAAAAATAGGAGAAAAGGCTACCGAGATATTTCACAATCTCATCGATGAGGCAGACAAGAATACGTTTCAAAGAATTAAAGTGGTACAAGACTATTCCCTGCAATTGATCGATTGGCGGGAAAACGCCTTTCTCTCCAATATATCAGCGGGTCAGAGACAGATTACTTCCATTGCTTTTATCACGGCCTTAGCCAAATTAGCGGGGAAGAAAGACATACTGGAAATTCCACTGTTCATGGATACCCCATTCGGTAGACTATCAGGGGTGCACCGCGATAATCTCATCGAATATATTCCCAAACTAACCAGGCAATGGATACTCCTGGCTACCGATACCGAGTTCAGTAGGGAAGAAGCAGTCAAATTAAGAAACACCGGACGTTGGGGTAAAGTCTATACTTTAGAAAGTCATAAATCTTTTGTCACCTTTATTAAAGAAAAAACGGTTGAAACTTTTAGACCGGTAAGGTCCGGGATTTTGAGGAGTTTACAATGATACATCCGTTTAGAACCGGTAAATATAGAATCCATTGCAGCAAAGAATACCATGAAATCTATAAAGTTTTAAAGGGGGTGGTATTTGATGAATTTCACGAACTATTCACATTGTGCGTTATCCTTGGGTATAAATTCAAAAACCGGGTAACTCGAAATCGAAAAAGACAAGAATTATTTCCATCAAATGTTTTTGAACCCTCAGAGTATTCTGCCTTTAATACATTATTTATTCTGGAAAGCAAGGATGATAATTATTATCTATTAAAGGATGGAGATAGGGCTAAAGAATTTATCCAGGATTATGCGGACGGTGGTATGGAAATATTCCTAAAGTCAGAAGTAATGAAAAGATTTGTCACTAAAAAAGACGATATGTTCTCACTCGATTTCAGTGAGAACGACCGCCTGCCCAAACAAGTCATGTACTACGTTTACAGTCTCTACCAGGATTTCCAAAAGAAGAGGAATAGTCAAAGCAGTACACAAAAAGAAAGGTAAAAAGGAGTTAGTATGAGCGTAGATGTATTTAAATCCAAAGATTACCGCAAATGGTTGGAGGAGATAAAAGACAAGGTGCATTCTTTGCAAATAAAGGCGGCAACAGCGGTTAATCAAGAACTTCTCACCCTCTATTGGGAGATCGGGAAAATGATTGCAGAAATGCAGGAAAAATCTGGCTGGGGAGATGCGGTAGTTGAGAAGCTCAGTAAGGATTTAAAAAAGGAGTTCCCTGATATGAAAGGATTTTCAAGGGCAAACCTCTTCTTTATGCGTCAATGGTTCTTGTTTTATTACAAAGCCGAGGAAAAAGTCCAACAACTTGTTAGACAAATTCCCTGGGGACATAATGTCCTTATTATGAATAAAATGAAAGTTATCCATGAGGCCGAATTCTATATAAAAGCAACAATTGAGTTTAATTGGTCGCGGAGTGTTTTACTACACCAAATAGAAACAAGACTATACGAGAGAAAAAAGAATCTTACCCACAATTTTAAGAGAACATTACCAGTGCCCCAGTCTGATCTAGCCACGCAGATGCTTAAAGATCCATATGTTTTTGACTTTCTAACCATAGATGAAAAGGAAAGAGAAAAAGAGATAGAAAAGGAGCTCATAAAACACATTATCGAATTTTTATTGGAACTGGGGGTGGGCTTTTCTTTTGTGGCAAACCAGTATCATCTTGAGGTGGGTGACGAAGATTTCTATATCGATCTTTTGTTTTATCATCTGAAATTAAGATGCTATGTGGCTGTGGAACTAAAAAAAGGGTCATTTAAACCCGAATATGCAGGGAAGATAAATTTTTATCTGTCTGCCCTGGATGACCTGGTAAAAACCGAACATGATAACCCTTCCATCGGTATCGTATTGTGTCAAACAAAAAACAGATTGATTGCAGAATATGCACTCCGGGATATGAGTAAACCCATCGGGGTTTCCAATTACCAATTAACAGAAGCCCTGCCCAAAGAGTTCAAATCCAGCCTGCCCACAATCGAAGAGTTAGAAGCAGAATTATCAGGGTACATAATTGGTAATAAATCAAATTAGTATAACGTTCCGTAAATTTGACTACTATAAAGTTTAAAATTCGAAGCACGAAATCCGAAATCCGAAACAAATCCAAAATTCAAATGTTCAAATGACCAAAACATCTCTAAAAAGCTTTAATAAAGACGTTTATGCGTATAGTTCTTTTGTTTTGAATTTTGTATTTTGGTAATTTGAATTTGTTTCGAATTTCGATATTCGGATTTCGAATTTATTCTGCGTTATTTATGGAACGTTCTACTAGTGTCGCTTCAACCTTCCTTTTTCGTCTATCTCAATGGTTGAAGTTGACCTTTTCTCACATTTGTCCTCATCATTCATCACTCATCATTCATCATTCAACTATCCCTCCATACATTTTCAGCAATTCTTTTTTTCCATCGCTCAACTGACTGTTCGGGTTGAGGTTTTTGAAGGAACATCCATGAATCAGCAGGCCGGGAATGTTATATAAAGTTCGATAATTCCGTTTGGTTTTGAGGCTTATTACTTTTATTACCCACTGATCAATTTTTATTAATTTGTTTCTAATATATGGACTAAAGTCGGAATATTCCCCTAAAGGCGCGTAACTTTCATGACCCCAAGTTGCCAGACATGTACAGGTATCCACTTGCCACTCTTTCCATATACCACTACGCGAAATGGAAAGAATTTTCTGCCCGTCTTTGCTGTATAAAGCTTCAGAGACAGAATCTTTATGTCCTTGATAGGTCCTTACGCAGGTACCGCTTGCCACATCCCACTCTTTAATCGTTTGATCCTCTGATACGGAGAGAATTTTTTGCTCGTCTCTACTATATATGGCATCGTTGACCCAATTCGAATGTCCTTGATATGTCCGCAAACAGGTCTTGCTTACCACATCCCACTCTTTGATCGTATTATCATCGGAAGCTGAAATAATTTTTCTGCCGTCACCGTTAAATTTGGCACTATTGACAATATATTTATGTCCTTGATAGGTGCGCAGGCAGGTCCCGCTGGCTACATCCCACTCTTTTATCGTTTCATCCCGAGAAGCAGAAAGAATTTTTTGGCCATCTACACTGTATACAGCACTTAGCACCCAAAACGTATGCCCCTGATAGGTTCGCAGGCAGGTGCCGCTTCCCACATCCCACTCCCTGATCGTATTATCCTTTGATCCAGAAAGAATTTTTTGGCCGTCATGGCTGTACAAGGCACTGGTAACAGCCTTTTTATGTCCTTGATAGGTACGCAGGCAGGTACCATTTGCTACATCCCACTCTTTGATCGTTCCGTCGGAAGATGCGGAAAGAATTCTTTGGCCGTCGCTGTTATATATGGCTTGGGTGACAGAATCCTCATGCCCTTGATATGTGCGTAAGCAATTTCCGTTTGTCACATTCCACTCTTTGATCGTTTGATCCCAAGACGCGGAAAGAATCTTTTGACCGTTAGCACTGTATACGGCACTAATGACACTTTCTTCATGACCTTTATATGTCCGCAGGCAGGTCCCGTTGGCCACATCCCACTCTTTGATCGTTTCATCCCCGGACGCGGAAAGAATTTTTTGGCCGTCGACACTGTACGAAGCACTATTGACAATACCTGCATGGTATTTATAAGTGCGCAAGCAAGTCCCGCTTGCCACATCCCACTCTTTGATCGTTTGATCCCAAGACGCGGAAAGAATTTTTTGGCCGCCCAAACTATAAACAGCACTACTTGCTGCCAAATAATGCCCTTCGGGAAAGAGAGATTTTGAAGGGATTAAGGATTCATCAAACAAGGCGGCCAGGTACTTTTTTTTATACAACCGGCTGCATATCGTGCCATTGATCAACGCCCTGGAAAAATCCAACTGCGAGAGGTTCAACCCACTCCACTCCCCACGCACCTGCTTCCAACTTTCAAGGATATTGGCAACTGCATAGGCATAGGGTTCACCAAAATTTTTTCGGCACTTTCTCAATTCCCGAGCCAACAAGGTCGAATCATTGGACTTTATTTGCCAACCCTTGCCCTCTTCCAGGTAAGGCTCACAATAATGCTCACCTTCGATCTCCGCCATATAACGCCGCGGATAAAAAGAAATCATCCCTCCGGTCAATACCTCTGCCACCTCTTCCCGGCTGATCCCTATTGCCACTTCATTCAAAATGTGAACCGCTGCAAAGAAATCACGGAAATCCTGGTGCAGGAAACGGTATAATTGCCCTTCCTTTACCAGCATGGACATTTCGCCAGATAAAATCTTCAGTATCTTCGCTAGTATTTGAAATACCACTCTGGGTTTACAATCGTCGATGTCCCAGGCATCCGAACATTCAAGGTAGTCCTTAAAAGTACAAAGGAAATCATCGCGGCCGAACCGTTTGAGATATAACTCAGATATGGAGTTTAACTCATTTTCTTCCAACTGGAACCGCCCCGCCTTTTCCATTTCATAACCCAGTGCAGGGAGCAGCATTTTTAAGAGGAATTTGTAAAAATACTTCTGCCGCTCTTCCAGGCCGCTGTGCCGAAAATATTTCACCACCTGTGCTTCCATAAAATTCCACAATAGCTCCCCGGGAGTTTCCACCCGCTCTTTAAAATCGTAATAAGAACTAACCCCGTACTCTTTTACCACCTCGCAGGAAGCCGCGTAAATCGTCAACATCATCGGGTTTTGCAGAAGCCTGCGTAGTGGATATTTCCATTCATCTTCGTTTTTTGTCAGGGGGGTTAAGCCCCACTGGCCCAGGTATTTATCGATTTGTTCATTGCCCAAACCCTTCAGTTCCAGCAGGTGGAAATCCGTCCAGCCCAAAGTGTCCCGCATGTCCGGGCGACTGGAGACCAACATTTGCACACCCTGCCAATGCTCGATGATCTCCCGCAGTTCCACCAACAGCCCGGTTCGTTCCACTGTCACCTCGTTCAAACCGTCCAAAAGCAGTATAACCGACGGTGCGCCGATTTTTTCCTCTTCAACCGGTTCCCTAAAAATATCCAGCAATTCTTTTTCGCGAGTTTTCTCTTCCAAATAAAATCGCCGAATCAGCCGTTGAATAAACCCCCTCCTCTCAGATTCACCTGTTTCGTTGTATTCGTTCAGCGGGATAAACATCGGCACAGGCAGAAGCGGGTTGTAATCGTCGCTGGCCGTATATTGTTCCCACAAGCGAATAAAAGAAACCGTTTTGCCCATCCCCCCTTCGCCCTTTAACATGGCATGTCTGCACTCCTCTTGCCACAACCGTGGTATTGCTTCCAGCACACTGATGGATACGTTGTCGTTACTCTCAAGCTCATCCGCTTTCCCATCAACTGTCACTGGCGTGTCCAGCCATTCTTTCCGTTGACTTTTCCTGGTAGGAGCTAACAAAGTGTCAGATATTTTAAGATAGCGAAACCTTCCGCCACCACCCCGTAAAGAAGCCAGGTAACGCTTCGATCCCCGATACAATTCTTCCAGCACCTGGCGGCGGTTGATTTTTTCGGCTCCGTACCCCCATTCTTCCTCCAGCAGTTCCTTGACCCGTAGGAAACGCTGCCGGTAAGTGGAGTAAAGCTCTTCCATTCGCATCAACAGCTCCTTCATGCTCATCATCTGTGGATGCTTCCGCTGGGTGTCCAAACGGGGTGTCATTTTATCCAGGTATTCCTGACTCTCCTTGCTTAGAGTCGGAGGTTTCTCTGTTGTAAAGAAGAAAAAGAGCCCCCCGGGAAATTCTTTGTGCGGTCCATCTGGGGCGTAGAATTTCTCCACGGTATCTTTGATTTTAACCCACTTATCCGTAGCCGTCACCTGAAACGCAATGCCGCGGTCATGATCCCCTAGGTCCACGGCCGGGTAGTTGTTTTTATCCCAGTTGAGGTTTTTTAAGTTATAATCATAGGCTGTGTTCAACAGGCGAAGGGCCAGGTTTTCCGCCGTACGGTTGATATCCGTGTAGTTCACTGCGTTGCGCAGTTTCACTGCTGTTACCCACTGTGTCAGCATTTCCACTACCACATCCAATTCATTCTTTTCTCCCATGTCCTTATTATAACCCTTTTTCAGCCTGCATGCAATATAGGTGAAAGGAGGGAAAAAATAAAATGGGGATATTTGCTGATCTGGTCTCTTTTATTGTCTCCAATGACTCGATTATAACCCAACAAACCCATAAAATACAGCATCGCCTCTGTTTTTATAAAAACTCAAAAAATTTGAAATAACCAGGTAATTGGTATAAAATATTACCCTGAGCATTTTGATTAAGGAGAACTAAAATTTGGTTTGCAATCACTTTTTTATGAATAATATGAGAAACCAGGATGGCTACTAAATTTAACGATATTAAAGAACATATAAAGAAGGTTTACCTGACTTATAACAGACCCTTTGTAATCGGATTTTCCGGTGGTAAAGATTCTTCCGCCACCCTTCAAATTATCTGGGAGTCTGTAAACGAACTTCCCATGGAAAAACTGACCAATGATATTTTTGTTATTACTGTTGACACTTTGGTTGAAACGCCCTACATTGTATCCTATATCGATTCAACAGTGGAAGGGATTAATGAAGCTGCAAAAAAGGCCAAAATACCCATTTATGCCCATAAATTAACACCCAAAATTGAAAACTCCTTCTGGGTTAACTTGATCGGCAAAGGCTACCCCGCGCCATCGCAACGGTTTCGCTGGTGCACTGAAAGACTAAAAATCGAACCGGCAAACCGGTTTATTCAGGACCGGGTCAACAAATACGGCGAAGTAACTATGGTCTTAGGAGCAAGAAGAGCCGAAAGTTCTTCTCGAGGCCAGGTAATGGAAAAGAAAAAAAGAGACGTTTTAGGCCTGTCTCTTCATCCGACCTTGCCAGCCGCATACGTCTTTACCCCTATTGAGGATTTAACAGACGATGAAGTCTGGGAGTATCTATTAAAAAACCCGGGAACTCCCTGGGGAAATAGTAATAGGGACTTATCCGCTATGTACCTAAATGCTTCTGGCGGCGAATGTCCCCTGGTTCTAAGCACCTCTACACCTTCCTGTGGGAACAGCAGATTTGGCTGCTGGACCTGTACCTTAGTTGAAAAAGATACTTCCATGGAAAATCTCATTGACAGCGGGGAAGAATGGATGCAGCCCCTGGTGGAATTAAGAGACCTCTTGAGTGAAACCCAGGACCCGGAGGCGAAATCCAAATATAGAAGCTATAAAAGAAGAAACGGTAGGGCCTCATTAGTGCGAGATGGGTCCCGGCTCTCCTATGGGCCATATAAATTCGAGTGGCGAAAAGAATTTTTAAGAGGTTTGCTTCGTGCTCAAAAAAAAATTCAAAAAGATGGCCCCGATAAGAATTATCAATTGATCTCCATGGAAGAATTAAAAATTATCAGGAAAACCTGGAATAATGAGGAATATGACTGGGAAGATTCGGTTTTAAAAATTTACCTGGAGGAAATAGGAGAAGGATTTCCCGTTGATTTTGAAGATGGTGTTTTCTTTGATTTAGAGGATTTGAGACTTCTTAAAGATATTTGCAAAAGGGAAAATGTACAATTGGGAATGGTAGCCAGGTTGATCGATGAAGAGAGAAAAATGCAGGGCATGAGTAGAAGAGCAGGAATTATCAACAGCATTGACAAAATTTTAAGTGAAGAATGGCGAACCGAGGAAGAGATCCTAGAATCTCTTGATGCTGATGAATAGCAAATGAAACTCAATAAACTTGTTTTAAATAATATAGGCTTGTTTCGTGGGAAAAATGAATTTAATCTTTCTACTGATTTTTCTTGCAGTCCGAACAAACCGATTATTTTATTCGGGGGATTAAATGGTTCCGGCAAGACCACAATCTTCGATTCCGTAAAACTTTGCTTGTATGGAAAGGAGATGGCACCCGGATTAAGCGAAAATAGATATCAAGATTATTTATTAAATAAAATTCATCATTCCAATTCTCTATTGGTTCAACCCAATCATGCTTCGATAGAAATCGAGTTCCAATATTCCCGGTATGGGGAAATAAATACCTATAATGTAAAAAGAGAATGGGAAAGGAATGGAAAAAAAGTTTACGAAAGCATGGATTTGGAAGTGGATGGGAAGCCCATAGATGAGATTAACAAGGAAAATTGGCAGGATTTTATCAAAGAATTAATTCCTCCCGGTCTTACTCAATTGTTCTTTTTCGATGGTGAAAAAGTACAAAAGGTGATGAATAGTAATAATATCGAGTTTAAAAATTCCATAAAAAGATTTTTAGGGTTGGACATCATCGAACGATTGCAAGCAGACCTTAAAATATATAAAACCAAAAGTCTTAATAGGATTTCTTCAAAAGAATACAGCGATGAAATCGATAAACTTCAAGAGCAGGAGAAAGCATTAAAAAATGAGATCGATGAAAAAAAAGCTCAATTAGCTGCGATTGAGAATGAAATTTTAAAAACCGATGATTTAATTAAAAGCTATCGGGAAAAAATTGCTGCCCAGGGAGAGGGATTTTTAAGGAAAAAAGAACAATTGGTTGTTGAGCAGCGAACCATAGAAAAACAAATAGAAATGATCAAAGAGCAAATCAAAGAAATCGCTGCAGGCTTATTACCCTTATGCATTGCTTCCAATTATTCCAAAAAGCTGAAAGATCAACTTTCTAAGGAAAGGGAGCATTTTGTTAACAAGATTGCTGGAGAAAAGTTAAAGGAGAAGAAAGTTGACTTGATTGAAAAGCTTAATAGTCTTAAGGTATTTTCTGCTGTAGAAATCCAAACCAGGAAAGAACTGGTCAAATTTCTAAACATGGAACTTGATAATTTGTTCAAACATGGAGAACAAGATAATATAAAAGAAATATTCGAATTTTCCCCTTCCCATACCAATTCAATTATATCATCGATTGACACTGCATTGGACAACTTGCCGGCAAACCTGGAAAAATTGACATCAAAATACGAAAGTAATTTTAGGAAACTTGAAAGAATCTATTCTGAATTGGAAAAGGTTCCTGACGAAGAGTTGGTAAAACCTATGTATGAAATGCTTAACCAGTTGAACCAGGAGAAAGGGGGATTTGAAAACGAAAAATCCCATCTTCAAAAAGAAATAGCAACGCTTGAGAAAGAGAATGATGAATTAAAACGTAAAATACAAAAATTTGAAAAAAGTATTGAAGAGACGCGGGGAAAATCCATTAAATCTGGTCTAGTAAATAAAGCCCAGGATGTGCTTAAAGTTTATAAACGGGAACTTGCCTTAAAAAAAATTGAAAACCTGAAAACCGAATTTCTCTCAATTTTCGGCAGCTTACATCAGAAAAAAGACCTGATAAATTGTATGGAGGTTTCCCCTGAGACTTTTGATATTCAACTTTTTGACAGTAAAAATAAATCAATCCCTAAAGACTTATTATCCTCAGGTGAAAAAGAAATATATGCAATATCTTTGTTAGCAGCCTTAACAAGGGTTTCGGGGCAGAATCTTCCTTATTTAATTGACATGCCCCTTGGGAGGTTGGATAAAGAACATAGGGGTCTGATTATAAACAATTTTATTCCTTATGCTTCCCATCAAATGATTCTTTTTTCTACAAATACCGAGATCGACAAAGAACTCTTTAAAGTATTAACACCATATATTTCTCGTTCTTACAGTCTGGATTATGATAACGAAGAAAGGCAAACTTTAGTAAAGGAGAGATACTTTTGGAAATAGAAGGATTGGATTTCAAACGAATTAGAATTTCAGAAAAAGCAACCTATAAATGTAGGAATTTTAAAGCCAGGACAGGTTTAACTCCAAATATTGCCTGCAGGTTGGCACTCTCAATCTCTATAACCGAACCGAACAAACCGCCGCTGGATCTTTTTTCCGAGGACAGCGGCCAGGAGATTAACCGTTATACGTTTCTAGGAGATTTGGAATTGCCCTTATTATCTTTGTTTGTTTTATGGTGTGAGGATAACCAAATACAGGAAGATCAATATTTCGCTTATCTTATGGCCCATATTAATCGGGGAATTGAACTTCTGACAAACAGGGTAAAAGGAGTGGAAGATTTGATAGATCTCCTTGATTTAGGTGATTCATGAGCAGTGGGATTTACCTGGACCATCACGCGACTACGCCCGTTGATAAAAGAGTACTGGAAAAAATGCTGCCTTTTTTTACAGAGGAATTTGGGAATCCATCCAGTATTGATCATCTATATGGCATCGATGCAAAAAAGGCAGTTGATAAAGCTCGCTGTGGAATTGCTAAAATTTTAGGTTGCCGAAAGGATAGTGAAATCATTTTTACCAGTGGGGCAACAGAATCGAATAACCTGACTATTATTGGTGCTTTCAGGAAATATAAAGAGAAAGGTAATCATATTATTAGTACAGAGATTGAGCACCCCAGTGTATTGGACACCCTCTACTATTTAAAATCCGAGGAAAATGCCGATATCACTTTAATTCCAGTGGATAAATATGGAATGATAAACCTATCGCAACTTAAAGATTCCATTAAAGACAAGACCATATTAATATCTGTAATGTTTGCTAATAATGAAATCGGGACCATTCAGCCGATAAAAGAAGTTGGGAAAATAGCTAAAGAGAAAGGGATTCTATTTCATTGTGATGCCGCTCAGGCAGTGGGACATGAGCATGTGAATGTTTATGCGTTTGGAATAGATTTGCTTTCTTTTAGTGCTCATAAATTTTATGGGCCAAAAGGAATTGGGGGATTATTTATCCGCTCCTTTTCTCCCATGGTGAGGCTTACTCCGATTATGTACGGAGGAGGGCACGAGAGGGGTTTCAGGTCCGGTACATTAAATGTCCCTGGAATAATAGGTATGGCAGAGGCTTTAAAAATCGCCAAAAAAGAGATGGATATAGAACGGGAAAGATTAAAGAAAGTAAAGAACCATATCTATCAATCATTATTAAATGAATTTCCAGGTATAAAATTAAACGGTCATCCTGAAAATCGGCTGGCCCACAATTTAAGTATTACAATACCAAATATTGAGTCTAAAGCTTTGATTTTAAAATTGAAGGGAAAATTATCTTTTTCCGCAGGTTCTGCATGCTCAACAGTAAAAATAAAGCCTTCTCACGTTTTGAAGGCTATTGGGTTGCCAGAAGAAAAAACCTTCCAAACAATAAGGATTAGTTTAGGGCGGGGTACCTTAGAAGATAATATCTCAGACATATTAATAAAAGGAATAAAGGTGTTGAAATCAGGCTCTTAAGTTCCAATAGGGAATATTTAATGTCCACCCCCCAATTCTGTTGATGTTGAAGACCCAAATATTTCTTCAATCGTTGATTTTTTACTTCATTTCCATTAGAATAATTATTATGGGAAAAAAACGACTTTTTTATCAGTTTTCCATCTCGGGGGCGAAGCTTCTATGCGAAGAGTTTTCAACCCCTTGAGGGAAGCGGGAGGCCATGATGACAAAAAATAAGCTTGTCTTTTTGAGTGATATCCATATTGGCAGCAACCGTCCGACGAATTGGTACCAGGCGTCCGTTCATGAGCCCTACCTCCGTGCTGCCTTAGAATATGTTGTTGCCGCAAAGAACAGTATTCGTGAGCTCATCCTGTTAGGCGACCTCATCGACTTCTGGACCTACGTGCCCAGCGAGACACCACCGGTCTTCGCCGGCATAGATGAACGTCCCAACACAATCGCCTATCAGAACAGGGGTATCCTCGGAGACGTGCCGCGGGGGATCATTGGACTCTTGGGTGAAGCGGCCGGGGCAGTGGGCAAGTGCAGCTTCGTCCATGGCAATCACGACATAACGGTGACACAAGACCTGTTGAATCGTATCCCAACCCGTGGGTCAGTGATAAGGCTCCAGCCGGACGTTTACTTTCCCCTGGGTTCTAGCAACAAGGGTGTTGTCTGCACCCACGGCCACGACTTTTCGATGATGTGCGCCCCATACAGTGACGCGGCTAATCCTATTTCCCCGCTGCCGGTTGGTTACTATGCAACACGTGCTGGTGCCTACTACGCCGATCTACAGCTCAAAAAAAACAAGAAACAAAACGTCGCTGAACTTCCGAATACCGGGGAGCCGACCGGGACACGCATCTCTGTCTGGGACGGTACCAAAATCCTGGTGGAGACGGTAGTTGAATCCGTGGGCTACGGGATCATGTCCACCATCCAGGCAGGTACGGGGCTCGACTGGTACACCCCTATCCTGATGCCCAACGGACACCCGTCGCGGTCCCTCGACCAGGCTGTGCATGACTTCAAACACCTCTTTAAAACGTTCGAGCAGAAGCTTGGACCCGACGGTGAGGCTCTCGGACGCATCGGTGCGATGAAGGCACTGCTGCTGCCGGACGTGGAAAACAATCTCACCTCCTACGCTGCTCAATTAGCCAATGCGAACAACGCCCGGGTCGTGGTGCTGGGTCACACCCATGTGCCCAAGGAGAACGAGAAGCTTCGTATCCTCCAGCGCCAGGGAGACGCAACTCCCACTCCATTTGTCTATGTCAACTCTGGCTTCAACTGCCCTTCTGTGCCAGATATGCAGGACTCCGGGAAGGCCCCGACCTTCGCAGAGGTCGAGATCGACGAGACCAACCAACGCTACACCGTAGCCCTGCGGGTGGTCGAACGTGTCGGTAACACCTATCGCGTCGCAACAGAACCGCTGATGGGCCCCTTGTGCCTGCCGATTGGGTGAACCGCCCCTGTGTTTCCAGGTTTCTTTCTAAGATAAAAGATAAAAAAAGTCCATTGTTATAACATCGGTCGATTTTTGAAAAATTATCCTTAAAATTGTTAGTGGTAGGTCAATTTTGAACGATCGGTTTGTTTCCTTTCGGTAAGCCAACTGACTTTTGATCATCGAAATATACCTGCTAACGAATAATAAAAGGAGGCTAATGAAATGAATCGAAAAAACAACACGTTCTTTAATGTACCAGCCTTTGCTTTAACAATGGGTTTGGTATGGGGTTTCCTCATTTTCATTTTAACCTGGTGGCTTATTGCCTTTGAAGGGATTACGAATGAACCAACCATCATTGGACGTTTGTACAGGGGCTATAACATATCACCAGTCGGCAGTTTAATCGGCCTGATATGGGGAGTGATTGATGGCATTTTTATTGGAGCTATTTTTGCATGGCTTTACAATTTGTTAAGCAATCGGTTCTCAAAAGAAGGTTAGGATGATGAGCAATCAGTATAACATAAAATGTCAATGTGACAGATAAGTTTCCAGGCAAAAAAAAATAAAAAAAATGATAACAAATGTTGACAGGGCTGAAAAAGGATGATAAAATTCAATTTATTTTGAACGGAATGAACGAATGGAGCAAAAGCAAGAACATCAAGAAGCGTTTGGTCAATTTATCGAGTTCTGGGGCTCGATGGGTGTATTATGGGGTATTAACCGGTCAATGGCCAGGATACACGCATTCATCCTCCTTGCCAATGATCCGGTGGACCTGGACACGGTTGCCCAACAGTTGAATATCAGCCGCGGCAATGCCAGCATGTGCCTCAAAGAACTAAGAAATTGGGGAGTCATCCACCGGGTACACATTTCCGGGGACCGGCGTGACTTTTATGTACCAGAAGCAGATGCCTGGAAAATGTTCTTCCGAATCGCCGTAGAAAGAAAAAAAAGGGAATTCGATCCTACACTTCATGCCCTAAGACATTTGCTCTCAGAAGCAAATACTGAAAAAAATCCAAAAGTCCACCAACGACTGACAGAGATGGAAAGCATACTCTCCTCAGCAGAACGCATCATGAACAAGTTCTTAGCGGATGAAAGTAAAAGCAAAACCATGCTCGGTTTTTTTAAAACCCTTATGTAAATACCAGGGCAGGGAATAAATCCCATGCAAATAATAAAAACAAATTCCACATCCCCTTCAATGTTTCAAATATTTCTGAACATAATGAATGTTCTGCCACAAATAAACAATGCAAAAAGTATCACAAAAACATATAAAAAATGGAGGTTTAATATGAAAAAGATACTTCTTATCATCGGAGGTATATTTAACACCCTATTTGGAGTATTCCATATCTGGATGGCCAGGGGAATCCACCTTTCCAACTCATTTTCTCCCGAAACTCGCTCATTAATACAGGCATTTAATGTATTCGGTATTATTGTAGTGTTCTATTTTGCCTATATTTCTTTTTTTCAACAGCGGGATTTGCTGTCTACGAAGCTGGGGAAAACAACATTGGCCCTGGTTGCCCTTGTCTATTTATCGCGAGCCATCGAAGAATTTATTCTCTTTGAATTTTCGTTTATTATTTTTTCCCTTTGTGTCCTGGTCGGTGGAATTTATATTGTCCTGCTGCTTTTACCTCGTTTTAAGCCATCCAGCAAGAATAATACGTTATAAAGGAGAAAAAAATGCAAAGACGTCAAAGATTCTCTTTCACAATGAATTCACCAATATCTCTATATCTTAAATCCGCCCTTTATTTGAGTAACACCAGCAATTCATCCAATATAGAATAGGTGCGAGGCAAGGATACCGCTATACCGCTAAGTTATGCTAAGTAGGCAACAAAGCAGTTGGCAATAGGCAAAAAATGAAAAAAATCTTGCCGGGGGGTTGACTCTCCCCTATAGGGAAGGGTTTATAATTGGGGCAGGAGGTAAACAAAAAAATGAAACAATTAATCGTATGTTTAGCATTTATTTTTTGCCTGATGGGTCGTTTGGTTTGGAGTGAAAACAGCGGATCATTTATCCTGCCTAATATCAACGTAGTCAAAGGTGTCCATTGTGAAAGTTCAGCCATTATGAATGCGCTTCATTATTTGGATTATGATATGAGTGAAGCTGTGGTTGCCGGAGGAGGTGGGGCACCTGCATTTTCTTTTATGCATCTGCAGGGAAATTTCCCTTTCCTGGGCGGAAGAAGTCATAATATGAGAGAAGTTTTTTTCAAAGGAGCCGGTATTAAATGGCACTTTACAAGGCCAAAGGACAGTTCCGCCCCCTGGGCCCCTCTCTTACAAATTCTAAGAAAAGGAATACCTGTGGTGCTGAGAGTAGACATGCGATATCTTCCTTATCTTTACGAAGGGCACTACGGTCCTCCGTATATGTCTTTCGGATGGCATATGATTACCCTGTTTGGAATCGATAGCCAGACGAAAAAAGCCTATGTCAGCGATACAGGTCAGGAAGGATTACAGGAAATCAAACTGGAAGACCTGGAAAAAGCACGATTCTCTAATACTAAAATCTTCCCACCCATGGGAGAATATTATTGGATTGAGAATAAACCATCCGATTATTATCTGGATTGGAGAAAATTGACCCTTAATGCCATCAACCAGGTGATCAAAAATATGGAAACCACTCACCCGCCTGCACAGGCGGGTTTTCAAGCGAAGATGGGTTTAGTTGGCTTAAAGAACCTGGGAAAAGAGATCATGAATATTGAGACGACTGTTCAAAATATGTTTATGATTCCCATTGTTTTTAATTTCTGGTATGGATGCATAGAGACCAATGGGACTGGTGGTGCAGCGTTTCGTATTTTATTCCGGGATTTTTTAGAAGCAGCCGGGGAAAAAGCAGAGGGAGTAGAGACTATTAAAGCAGTAGAGGCAGCAAACGCCTCAATCGCAGCATGGCATGCGTTAGCCAACGGTTTCAAAGAAGCCGCAGCAAGAATCGGGAGCATCCAGGACAAAAAAATGCGGGAAACGTATTATCAGAACCTGGCAAAGCTGGCTGACCGGTTGTACCAAGAAGAAAATAAACTATATCATGCGTTAACAATGATTTCGCGTTTGTCCCCTTTTCCTGGAACTAAAAAGTAAGAAAAAGTAAAGGGGACCGCGAAATACACGAAAAGACGCGAACGTTTTTTATTTAACTCTTTCTACAAAAAGTTCCCATACTTCTTCCTCTTCGTTTTCCACAAAGCAGTAATACGTGCCGTTGTAAAATCGAAGCAAGCCTTGAGGAAGCAAGAGCTGCTTAATAAATGTACCGCTGAAATCGAACACCAACCATTTCCGTTTTTCTTTCTCGATCTTTTGGGTTTTAAGGTAGATCTTTTTATCTATGGGGTCAAGAAAGAACCAGCGGATGGGTGGGTAAAATTTTGGAAATTTAAACAAATCTTTCCTCCTTTCATAAAACCGTTTCCAGAAGGGATTTCGTTTGTAGCCCTCTACCATGCTTTTTTTATCTTCTTCAGTGAATGGCACCAATTCATCTTTAGGGGTTATGGTGAAGAGTGGTTCACCTTTTTTATTATAAACAATTATTTTGGTTCTTGCACCGTCGATAACAAAGATTTTATCGTCGGAAATATTAAAATCAGCCTGTTCCACAGTTAACGGGTTGAATTTCTTCCTGGCGCCTTGAAATCCGTGCATATGCCGGTAGATTTCTTTTATTTTTTTTAAATTTGAATCATAGATGACAATGCTATGGTACAAGCCGTCGGATTCTTGCGTAAATTTTCTTCCCACAAAATGGTCACCCAGGGGGGCCAGCCATCTGCCGGCGGTTTCGGTTCTTTTCTCCTTCACGAATTCTCCGTCTTTTGTGAAGTATATGACTTTCCCTGTGGTGTTGACAATGAGATACTGGTTATCAGCGGAGAGGGTGATTTCCGTATTACCGCCCCTGCGTCTTAGCAGGACTTCGCCCGGGCCTTCACCTTCTTTCCCGAATTTTTTAACAAGGTGGTAATCCTTTAGGGAATAGATAAACACAGTCACGCCTTCGCTAATATAGAGGCGGTCCCCATCGATCAAAATGCTGTAGGGATTGACGAACTCGGTAAAATTTGCCACTTTTCCAGCAAAGGAGAAATGAGTTAAAAAAATGAGAAACAGAACCCCGGATAAAATAAAAATAAAACGTATGTGTCCCTCGTGCTTCATAGCGGAGCCACTCCGCAGAGTAGCACTCGTACTTCGTAGCGAGGAACTCCGCGAAGAAGTATTCTGTGTATTCGGATGATGTAGGTTTTTTTTCATCATTCATACCTCATTATCGGCCGTGTCTCCGAACGTCTGGCCACTTCTTTAAAACCGGCTTTTTGAAATGCCGCCATCAAACCCGTATAGGCAAAAACATCCGGCATATTGGGTTTTTTAGGGTCAATGGGATAACCTTCTATTATTTTAGCGCCTTGTTCCTTGCAGTATTTGATCACATATTTGAGTAATGCCACTGTTAAACCCTTTCTCCTGTAAGATTTGGCAATAAAAAAACAAACAATAGACCAGACGGGTTGATGGTCCACTGGTTTAAGAACACGGGAGCGGGCCAGCCGCGAATATTTTTCTCTTGGTGACACAGAGCACCAGGCAATGGGTTTATTCTGATAATAGGCCATAATACCGGGGATATCACCTGATTTGACAATTTGGTGCATGGCTTCTTTGTTTTTATTTCCTTTTTGTCTCTCAAATTCTGATTGTTTTAACCGCCACCACATGCACCAGCATCCGCCGCAAGCGCCTCTTTCACCGAACAGGGTTTCGAAATCAGACCACCGGTCTTCGGTTAATAGATAAAATTCAAGATTATCAATCATCGCTTATTTCCTTCATAAACTTTACTAGCAAGCCACATGGTCTAGACTCTTTCTATTACACTAAGACGACTGATATCAACAGTAATTGGCCCGTTGCCATGGAGATTTTCATATATATTTCCAAACCGGGCACCAAATAAGATTTCTTCCGGTTTATAAGACGATCTGGCATATACTGTTTGATTAAACGTGTCATCCAACCCGGTAAGCAAGATCATGAATTCGGCATCGTCATGTATTAAATCCCCGTGAGTCATTCGATAAAGGGGACTCTCTTTGTCAATAGGGTGAACAATCGTCCAGCTCAGTGGAAAAAAAGGTACCTGGTCGCGTTCCAGGTTCAGTTTGTAAAAACTACGCTTCCTTTTGCCCTCTTTATCTTCCATGCGACTAAAGTGAACCTGGGCTCTTAATTCAAGAATCTGATTGTCCCTGGCATTGGTAATACGGAATTCAAAGGCAGTCATATTTTTATAGGGTGCAATAATGGCATTCTTGGAGAACAGTATTTTAGCCGTGGGTTTGGAAAAACGGGCAAAAACAAGACCGGTAACCAGGGCAAGACCCAGCAGCCCTACAAAAGATTCTAAAGTAACCAGGAGATTGGCCACAGTACTGCCCGGGGTAATGTGTCCATATCCAATGGTTGAAGAGGTTTGAACACTGAAAAAGAAAGCCTGGAAAAATTCGCCTATAAAATTTGCTGCCTGGGGCCCCTCAAGTGCCTCGGGTCCAAAAAACACATAAGCAAAAGCAAAACAGACATTCATCAGGAAATATCCCAGCGAAGCAAGTAGAATGAATTTCCACCAGGACATGGAAATAAGCGTATGATAAATGCTCATGGAAGTTAAGAAATTCAATCCTTTCCTGGTGACATTAAAGGTGCCATCCTTATTCACAAGGCGCTGCCGGCTTTCACCAGCCACGACACTGCCAAAACCCAAATCAGCCTGTTCACTTTGCTTTGCACTCATTTTTTTAAGCATTTTATCCTCACCTAAGTGATCTCAGAACCACAGCCAATTATTTTACCACAAGGAATATTTTATAGGAACTATTTTCTTTTTTCAAATTTGGTAAAATCAAAAAAACTCTAAAAAACTCTTTTACAACAACTCCGGTGCCAACAAAACAATGTTACCGATGACCTGCCCGCTTTCCAGCCGTTCATTCGCTTTGGCTGCTTCCAGGATAGGAAACTTTTCAGCAATGATGGGTTTTATTTTGCCTTCTGCGAGCAAGTTGAAAAGCGTTGCCCAGTCTTCCTTGGAAAGGTTTATGTTTCCTCTATGAGTACCATATCCCTTAATTGCCTTTCCATTGGGCAGCACGTTGTACAGGATAAACTTGAGTATAAGAAGTAAAAAGCGTGAAAAACTCTGCGGCCCTCCGTAATGCACCAATGCGCCGCCGCGCCGCAGCACTGCCAACTCGCGCTCGATGTACTCCTCACCCATCCCATTGAAGACGAAATCAAGGCCCCCGGGTTCTGCTTGCCGGATCACCTCAACAAAATCTTGCGTGTGGTAGTCAATGGGTATCGCACCCCGTTCGGTCAGGGCATTGTGTTTGCTGGGGGAGGCTAATCCATACATTTTGAGATTCGCCAGCTGGCCAAGTTGCAGGAAAGCAGTTCCCACACCACCACTGGCGCCGACAATGAGTACCGTTTGGTCTGGTTTTACCTGTGCAACCCGATGCAGTATTTGGTAAGCCACCAAATAGTTCAGGATAAGTACCACAGCTTCGGCCGGGTCCAGGGTTGGTGGAACGTGAACAAGCTGATCTTCACCGAGGAAAATATACTCGGCATAGCCCCCGAAATTCGTCAAAGCAGCAACCCGGTCACCCAGGGCGACATTGGTGACACCTTCCCCAACCGCATCCACAACACCTAGAATGGAATAACCCGGCACAAAGGGTATTTTAGCCAAAAAGGGTCGGTTGCCAATGCGGATGGCAGCGTCGTCCTGACATACATGCGTGGCAAGGATTTTAACCCGTGCTTCTCTGTGTAATGGTGGGCGCAGATCATTCTCAATGACCTGGAGAACTTCCGGCCCCCCTCTTTTGGTTACGATAATACTTTTGTATTTCATAGCGTTTACCATTTATTTATATGAATCTTTTTTTCAATTCGATTTTTTACTACTTCATAAAATTCCATTATTTTCTCCTTTTGCTGATTAAATAAAAAACTACTTTTGTAGGGGCTCAACTTTTCCTTCTTCGGCTTTTCTCGGAAAAATATTTTTATCATACAAAAAGAAAAATTTCAATATCTTTTCGGAAAATTATTTTACCCTTGCTTTTGAAAAAAATCCGGGTGGTTATATTATTTGAAAATTTCCTTAATCCCCTCTTTATATGGTAAAAATAGCGCCCAAATTTTCGTCTGTCCCCGTTTTTCTCGCTCCTGTCCGTGAAAAATCTGCAAAAACGTTTGATTGTTATTTCAATTATAATTAAAAAAAACGTTGATTTTCGCGATAGTTTCAAGTATACTTTACAAAAATGACATTTGAAAGAGGATAAAATGATTGAGATTTTAAAAGAATATAACTACTGGGGCGAGGAGGAAGTACAAACCGGTTATTTGCGAAAGACCTATATAGATAAATTTTCCCGGTATTTGCACAATAAGCTGGTAAAAGTCATCCTGGGACAGCGGCGAGTTGGCAAGAGTTTCCTCCTGAGAATGATGATCAAACATCTTATTGAAAAGCAAAAGGTACCGGGTAAAAATATTCTCTATATCAACAAGGATATTGCAGCGCTTGATTTTATAAACAGCAGCAATCAATTGATCAAAGTGGTGAATGAATATCGGCACATAATGAAACCCAAAGGAAAGGTCTTTCTTTTGCTTGACGAAGTTCAGGAAATAAAAGAGTGGGAAAAGGCGGTTAACTCTCTTTCCCAGGATTATAAGTTCGATTATGAAGTTTTTATTACCGGTTCCAATGCAAACCTTCTTTCTGCTGAACTTTCCACCTATTTAAGCGGCCGTTACATCGATTTTGAGATTTTTCCCTTCAGCTATGATGAGTATATTGGTTTCAACAATTTGGATAAAAGTAAAGACTCCTTTCTCACTTATTTAAAAAATGGAGGTATCCCGGAAAGTTGTAACCTGGAAGACTCGGAAATGAAGAGAAATTACCTGTCCAGTCTCAAGGACTCCATTGTATTAAGGGATATTGTCAGGCGTCATCAAATCAGGGATGTTTATTTGTTGGATAAATTGTTAAATTTTATGATCGATTCCATCGGAAGCCTTTTTTCAATCAACAAAGTGGTTAATTATCTAAAGAGCAGCGGGTATAAGTGCAATGTTGAAACCATAGGTAATTATGTGGATTATATGAAGGAGGCTTTTTTTATTCATGAAGTAGATCGTTTTGATATAAAAGGAAAAAGGATTCTCAGCAGTGAAAAGAAATATTATCTCAATGATTTGGGGTTTAAATATTTTCTTTTTTCGTCTTTTGATTTTGCAGTGGGAAAATACCTGGAAAATGCGGTTTACCTTGACTTGAAAAGAAAAGGATACCAGGTTTATACCGGAACCCTTAAAGACAAGGAAATCGATTTTATAGCAGAAAAGGATGATGAAAGAAAATACCTCCAGGTGTGTTATATTTTGGCGGATGAATCTGTGGTAGAGAGGGAATTTGGGAACCTGGAGCAGATTGGGGACAATTATGAGAAGATGGTGGTTTCTTTGGATGATGTAAATTTTGGCAACAGGAAAGGCATCAAGCATATCAATGCCTGGAAATTTATTTCTTGAATAAAAACCCGACTAAAACGCAGTGTTTTGCAAAATAGTCTTAACTTTTTTGCAAATTAAAAAAAGGGACAGACGAAAAAGAATGACAAAAAAGAATGTAACATTGGTGACACCTTCCCCAACCGCATCCACAACACCTAGAATGGAATAACCCGGCACAAAGGGTATCTTAGCCAAAAAGGGTCGGTTGCCAATGCGGACGGCAGCGTCGTCCTGACATACATGCGTGGCAAGGATTTTAACCCGTGCTTCACTGGGTAATGGTGGGCGCAGGTCATTCTCAATGACCTCTAGAACTTCCGGGCCGCCTCTTTTGGTTACGATGATACTTTTGTATTTCACAGCTTTTCCTTATTTAATGACTCTTTTTTACCTGGCCCATTTTATGCCCATTTATGATTTACGACTTAGCAGAAGATATAGGGCTATAGCGGTGGAGAGGACGGCCAGATATGGTATGATGTGATGAAGCTTCAACACGATGACTGGCATTGGCTTGTCGATGCTCAACAAGGCGCCAGTAACGAACAGGCCGAGAAAAAACAAACCGGTGATAATACCAGCGATTAATTCAACCGTACTCAGTGCAGCCACCTGGTTTGTCCGATACATAGTTATGACGAAAAGGACCACTGCCGCCAGTGCAATTAACTTGTGGACGTTGAAGATGATTTCTTTATACGGCTTGCCAGAACGACTCAACCAGAAGCCGGAAAGAAAGATAAATAGACAAAATAACACAGCGCCTACAACTCGCAATTGGTTAGTACTCATTTTTACTCCTCAGGAGAACCAGGACGGTGCGGGAAGTGATTTCCGGCCGGACTTTTTTACGTCAATCTAATCATCCCCGGTTCTACCGGATGAATATTTTTACCACACCTTAAGAAAAAAAGTCAATCCCCTTGAAAATTAGTTACTTAAGAATAAATTCTTGCCATGAAATGGCAGAAAAATAAAATCCCAAACCACAAATTACAAATAACAAACCTGAACTTAAAAGATATCTTTGAAATTCTATTTAAATTTTGAAAGGTTCTTAAAATTCAGTCAGAGCTTTTTGTAATTTGTTGGAATTTCAATAGATGGAAGAGTAATTCTAAGAACTTGATATACACCATGGTGTCAAAATCTGGTTGCATAAATTATCAAATTATGATACCATTGTCCGTGAGGAGGCTGAAATGCACACCATAAATATTCGCAATATCGATGATTCAATTTATGAAAAAATAAAACATGAATCTAAAATAAAAGGCTTGAGTGTTAACAAATTCCTGCTGCAAATCCTTGATAAATTTTTTCGCAAAAAAAAAGAAACAGAATTGCATGACCTGGACGATTTCTTTGGGACCTGGACCGAGGAAGAATACAGGTTAATTAAAGAAGGAAGTGAGCAGGCCAGGAAAATCGACGAAGAGATATGGAAATGAAAAAGATATTAATCGACACCAACATATACAGCGACGCCATGAGAGGAAAAAAATACGCGGCCGATATCTTGAGGCGTAATGTACAGCTGTTAGTTTCCCCGGTTGTCGTTGGCGAACTTTTGGCAGGTTTTAAAAGAGGAAAACAAGAGGAAAAAAACAAAAGGCAGTTATATGAATTTCTTAGCAGGGAAAGGGTTGTGGAGTTATCGATTTCTTCTGAAACTTCGGAATTTTATGCATATATCCTGGACCAATTAAAAGAAAAGGGTACGCCAATCCCAACAAATGACATCTGGATCGCTGCTTGTGCTCTAGAAAACGGTGCTGCTCTTGCCACCCGGGACGAACACTTCTCAAAAATAAAAGGATTAATTCTTATTTTGGCCAAATTGTCGGCAGAATAAGAAAATATTGCAGAATTTCCGGGCGAACACCCCTCGCAAATGAATAAAATATCTAACCCCATATTCCCGTTGAGCCTTTGAAAAAAGGTTTCTAACCACCGGAGGCAGCTAATAATAATGAAGAATGCGCTTGAGTTCTTCTACCTGGCGCATCAAAGCTTCGTCCGGTAAACCGCGATAGCGCTGGGGAAGAAGAAGAGGATAGGTACAGTGCAAAGCAGCTATCATTTCCTGGAATTCCCGCTGCCGCTTGATGGATTTGCTGGCCTGCCAGCCGCTCAATACATCCAGGACTGTCCGCTCAGGATTCTTTCGTTTCTGCGCCATGACTTCCGCGGTGAGGTTCCGATAATCCCGTGCCGAATAATAATCGGTGAGAGACAACACCTGGTTTAGCTCTTCTTCGGTGAGGCTGATTTTTTTCCTGTTAAAGAGCTCAAACACAAAAGCTTGACGCTCTTCCCCTTCCAGGTCGAAGATGGGCACCTGGATGGTGGCGCGGCTTTTGATGTCCGGGTCCAGTTCATCGGGGCGAGAGGTCATGAGTCCCCATAAGACTTTTCCCAGGTAACGGGGGTCACCCATCATTTTTATAATATTCCCGGAAAGTCGTTGCTCGGTTTGATGAGTCTCCCTGGCGTGGACGGAACCGAAAGCGGTGTGGGCTTCGTCCACCAGGATAAGAATTTTACCGAAGGTGGCGATGTGCCAGCGCAGCAGCTCAAAAAAACGGTCAGTTTCACCGAAATACGAGCCGCGAATGCCGGCCAATTCGATAACCACCCGACCGGATTCAGCAGCATAGGCTTCCAATTGAAACGTTTTGCCCGAACCGTTGGGCCCGGATACCAGGATCGCGGAAACCGCGGCTTCAGGGTCTTCACAGCGCTCGAATATGTCGGTAAAAATCTCAGCAGTGGCCTTGTACCCCACAATATCCTTTGGCGTGTGGGAGGGATACTTAATACGAATGATATCCCCCAGTTGGGCCTGGAGAATCGCATTGACCTCCCTTACCACGTGTTGACGTGTGAGAGGCTGCTTTTTCCGAACAGCCACTTCCATAAGGTCTTTAATATTGTTAAGAGATAAACCCGCGGTGTCTTCAGCAAACGTATCCGCACCATGGGAAAATTCCATGGTCTTATGCCGGCTGGCAAAATGCCGGATAAAGACTTTCCGCTCCTCCAGGTCCGGCAGATCGATCTCCATGTGCACAGCATGTGGAAGAGTAGAAATTTTGGCACTGATTTCGCTTTTTACCGAATTGATTAATATCAACAATTCCGGGCTTTCCCGAAATAATGGAGCCGATACCCAGGTCAAAAAGGAGATCAAACACTGACGTTCCAATTCGGAGAGGCGGGAATAATCACCCTGAGGAAAAAGCGCACCGGCAAACTGGAAGACCACACACAGGGGTTTAATGGCAGGTTCCAGGCGGCGCACACGCACAAAAGCCTCTCCTATGCCCTGGAGCAGCACCAGGGCAGATAGAGGACTGTGACGGGAAGAGGCGATCATTTTTCTCAATACTTCGATGCGTCCAGCCGGGGTGTAATACCCGTCCGTGGATTCGCAAATGCGCGTGATTTCCTCTTCAGTGTCCGCCTCGTAAAAACTCAATCCTGTGGCAATATCCATGCGTACCAGGTTAAATTTATCGTTTAATTCAGTGTAGACGAGTTGTTCAAGGGCTAGAAAATCCTGGGAACGGGGACTCCAGAATAGACCATTGACATCGCCGGTCAGGATAACAATGTTTTTCCGCCTCAAATTGTAGACCTGGCTCAGGTCCTCCAGAAAATCCGGCCGCTGGGTTTTTTCGGAAATGGATATATCTTTTCTTGCCATGTTATTGCCTCCATTCTTTCCTGGATACAGTTCTGAAAGAGTCTTTATGGTTTAAATCAAAATCCCGGATATGCCGGCAATGTTCGGGTTCCAGACCGTCTTTGCGAAGTTTTTCCACCAATCCTCCCATTTCTTCGGAGTACTTAAAATCCGTCGCTTTGGGATAGGGGCCGGGGAGTGGAATGTCAGTGACGATTTTCGATCCTTCGGTATGGGACGCATCCGTGGTGTAATACTGGGTCAGGATGATGGCGCGGGTGCCAAGAAAAACCGCTTCCTCCAGGTCATGAGTAACAAAAAAAATGGTCATCCGGGTTTCGTTCCACTGTTCCAGGATAAATACCTGCATGTCCTGGCGGGTGCTGTAATCCAGGGCACCAAAAGGCTCATCCATCAGGAGTATTTTGGGTTTCATGATTAATGACTGGCCAATGGCTACCCGCTGGCGCATGCCGCCGGAGAGCTGATGGGGGTATTTATCCCCATGCTCTTCCAGGCCCACACGTTTTAAATACTCCCGCGCCCGGTCCTTAAATTCCCCTCTTCTGCGCCTGAGCCCGAACGGATGAAGCATTCGTTTTGGGATGGTGAATTCCTCCATGTCAAGGCCGAAGACCAGGTTGTCCAGGACAGTGAGGTGAGGGAAAAGAGAGTACTTCTGGAAGACAATTCCCCGATCCCGATCCGGGCCTGTAATGGACCGGTTTTCAAATAATACAGTTCCCTGGATGGGCTTTTCCGCTCCCAATATTAAGCGCAGCAGTGTGGATTTTCCACAACCGCTGGGACCCACCACAGTAATAAATTCCCCTGGACTGACTTTTAAATCAATATCATTGAGAACCGTAAAAATCTTACCCTGGAGATCCGTATACCGAACATACACGTTTTCAAGATGCAAGAGATGCTGGTATCGATTGTCTGATGTCATAGGTCGATCTCCACCCATTTGTAGCGTTTTTTTATCCAGAGCCTGACCAGAAAATCGGCCAGGAACGCCAGGATACTCATCCAGATGACATAAGGGATGATAATGTCCATGGCCAGGTAACGCCGTACCAGGAAAATCCGGTACCCCAGTCCCACAGTGGCAGCGATAGATTCACCGGCAATTAAAAATAAGATCATGGCTTTAAAGTTCAGGCGGATGGTGTTGAGCACTTCAGGGAAAACCTGGGGTAAGACCACTTTATAGGCGACTTCAAAAGAACTGGCGCCCAGGGCCAGTGCTTTAGTCACCTGCTCCCGTGGTACGGCTTTGGCCCGCAGGTACGTGTCCAGCACAATAGTAGGAAAAACCCCGATCAAGATGAGCGAAATCTTCGATACTTCCTCAAATCCAAAGATAATAAACAGGATAGGGAGAATAGCCAGCGCAGGAATTTTATCGAAGAACGTGATAAATTTCAAGAATAAAAGCTCCATATAGGGAAATATTCCCATATAAAGCCCCAGGAGAACAGCCAAAAAAAGAAAGGCAAGACTGATCAAAAACCGCCTGCCGCTGGCAATGGTATCCACCAGCAAACGGTACTCGCCCTCCCGATCTTTTTCAAAAGCAGTTCCTTTGAATCCTTCTGCCATCTGGGAAAACGAGGGGACCACTTTGTCTCTGGGGTTCTCCCGGTGCCGAACATGACTGGTGGCAGCATAAGCGATAATGCAAATAATAAACAACAGCATGGATAACAAAAAAGAAACCGTCCGCCCTGGTTTCGCATGTATGTTAAAAAATCCCATTTGGTTGCCTCCGGCAGCCAGGGGGGCTCTTTTCGAGAAAACGCTTTACTTGCCCCCCTGGACCCCCCGCAAAAGCTTTTGTTTAGCGAGGGTTATCATTTTTTCGTTATTGGTTTATTGGTTTAGTTATCGTTTTTTTTATTAAGTCGATGGTATTGGATTTTCAGACCAACCATTTATTTCGTCTTCAGTTTGTCCTGGGCGGCCATCTTCATGTATGTGGTGTCAAATCGGAACGTGACACTCTTAGGGTCTCCCTGGATGGCACCGTCAGGATATTGAATACCCACTACATCGACACTTTTCGCTCTTTCACCCAAAAGCCCATGCTTGAAACAAAACTGGCGAACAAACTCCATTTTCTTTTTCAACTCCTGGCTTTCGGTAAATTCAACGGCATTCTGGGCGGTGTAAAACATGGCCGTGGTCTTCAACTGGGCCTTGTATTCGGTTAACGAACAGCCGGCGGATTTGGCCATTTCGGTCAGGGCCTTGTCAGATTCCACCCCACGTTTGGACATGATGCCCATGATCTCATACCAGGCACCGGTCAGGGCTTTCCCCAATTCCGGATTTTTCTTTAAGGTGGATGTGTTCACCACCATCAGGTCAAGAATCTCACCGGGAATATCGCTGGAAGTAAAAATTTTGGAAATTCCCGGGGTTTGCTCGATTTGCATGACAATCGGATTCCAGGTTATGACTACTTTCTGTGATTTATTCGAAAGAAACACCGGACCGATATCACTGTCGGACGTGTTAATCAATTCCACGTCACTCTCTTTCAAACCATGCATCTCCAGACAGCGGGCCAGGAGATAATGAGATACCGATAACTCCACCAGGTAAATCTTTTGACCCTTCAAATCGTTGATTTTTAAATTGTCCCGCACCAGGATGGCATCGTTGCCATTGGAATAGTCACCCATGATCACTATTGTACTGTCAATCCCGGAAGCCGCCGGCATATCCAGGCATTCCATGTTGGTCATCACACATGCATCCACCTGCTTTGCCACATAAGCCTCAATGGAAGGGACATAATCCATACGAACCAACTCGATCTCAATCCCATAGGTGTCGGCCCATTTTTTTAAAATCCCGGACTGGCCCGCATAATCCCAGGGCATCCACCCGGCATAAATAGACCATGCCACTTTGAATTTGGGTTTTGCCCATAGCTGCTGAGACACCACCCCAAAAAACAGGGCAAATATGATCAAAACGGTGCATACTGCTTTCATCTTATTCATTGATTTTCCTCCTTTTTACTTTAAATTTTAGGCCTGTCATCTTCTTTTTCTGCTGCAGGTTTCTCTTTTTCGCCGGTCTTTTGTTCTTTTTCAAGGCGCCGTGCCGCCAGCATCTGGTCCATTTTGTCCCTGGCCGTAGACTGCCGGCCGGCCCTTTCATACTCTTTGTCCTGCAAACGCACATCGGCCTTGGCCAATTTTTCCGAGATTCGCGCTTTGGCGGTCAATCGTTTGTTGGCTTCCAGTACAGCGGAAATCGGTCCCCTGTCCAGGCTGCTCTCCAATCCCTGCAGCCGGTCGTTTAACTCGACAATCTGTTTGGCCGATACGAAATCGGCAATGGCTTCGGCTTTTTCCTGGGGCATCTTCTCAATCTGGGCCTGGAAATCCTGAAGCTGCAGCATGTATTTATCCATGGTTTGCGAGGTATTGCGGATGTCATTTCCCAGCCGTTCCTGGATTTGATCGATTTCTTCGATGCGCACCTGGAACCGTTCAAACGCATGGGCATGCTTTTCGTAGTCGGTTAAATTGTTTCCTTCTTTGGCTTTTTCCGCCATGGCCAAAGCCCCTTCACGCCGGTTCAGCAGGTCCTCCTCTTCATGGTTCAGCTCTTCCAGGCGCGTCCGTTTATCTTCCAGGACCGCTTCCACTTCGGCAATGGCATCGCGCAGGCCCTGGTACTGCTTCACCATTTTGTCCCGCTGGATATCGAAGGCCGCGGAAATACCGTCCACCGAACCGGTAAACTGCTCATCCGCCGCTTTAATAATTCCCCGGGCCTTCTTCCAATTCCAGAACCGGAAATACCGAAGTATCGCTCGAAAAATACCTATTTTTTCATCTGCCATGTATCTTTCTCCTTATTTTTTATATTTTTTACGTTCTTAAACCTCTTTATCTATCACTGCGCTGTAAACGATTCATTTTCTCTCTTATAATACAAGTCATCCGGGTCAAGGGTTTCGGTTTCGCTTTTGTGCAACCGATCCTCCACCCGTCGGGCGGCTGCCACTGCCCGCTCAAGGTTTTCTGCCACACTGCTGCGTTTCATAAAGGCTTCATTATCGATCAAATCCACCACTTCCAGGTATGTGGTGTCCAATGTGGCTTCCAGTACTTCGCACTGGGCCATTAGTTGCTCTAGACCCTTCTTACGTTCCTCATACAGCTTCAGCCGTTTTTCATGACTCTGGAGTTTTGTTTTCAGAGTTTCGATAATCGGCTGTCTGGATTCATCGCCCTTCTTCTCCTGGGCTTTTAATTCCTTTTCAAAGGTCTTTTTTTCCTCTTCCAGCTTTTGGCTGTCGATTTGATTCAAAACGTTAAACATAGTCAGCGCTTTTTTGAGTAATTGCAGCCCCTGGTGATAGGTCTCTTCCGCCAGGATTAAAAAACGTCCCGCAGTCATGATCCGTTTCTGCTCCATTTTTTCCTTCAGAAAGGTATAAAGCTGGTTATATGCCTGCTTCAGTTCCCGGGCTTCTTTTTCTCCTTCCAGGAACCCGGCGTTTTTGCATTCCGCTTCGATGTCGCCCGCCTCCTGCTCCTTGTATAGGTCGTGTTTTTCTTTGAGTTTTTGTACATAATTCTCAGCAATGGCCTCTCCCCGGATGAAGTAATGAAAAATCCATGAAACCAGGCTGAAAATCCCGCTCCCCATGGCAACGGCAAGGGCGGTTGGGCTAAGACTGACCAGTACCATGTACGCGGTACTTAATAGGGATAAAGCAGCCGGATAAAGGGTAGTGGGATGCTGGATAGCCTCCATGAATACGGCTTTTTCAATGGATCTCTTTGAGAAATCTTCCGGGGCCGGGGCCTGGTTGTGCCGTGACTGCTTCCCTGAATTTCCAGCCAATACCGTTTCCTCCCGTTTACAAATTGGTGCCTTCCACAGCCACAAATTCTACCCTGGAGAGGCGGTAGCGGTAGGCCCGCAAGGATTCACCGGGTTTTTTCAGCGCCGGCTGCAAAGACCCCACACCTTCCACCCGTACCCTGTTGGAATTAATCCCATGCACTGCAATTAAATACTGAGACACTGCCCGCGACCGCTCAAGGGAGAGTTTCCTGTTTTCATTCTCATCGCCCCCAGGTCCTGTATGACCCCGGACAATAATCCGATAATGGGGATAGTTATAAGTCAAAAGGGCAGCGATCTTGTCCACTTTTTCCTTGCCTTCTGTGGTCAACATATTGTTCCACGACTGGAATGTAATAGGTTCTACCCGGAAGGTCCCGATTTCCCGCAGTCGTTCCCATTCCCTGTCGCTCAGCGCAGAAAATTCCTTTACCCGTACGCTGCTTTTATCCATCACATTCATGGCCCCCCTGCGGGAAAGCTCTTCCAGTGCCGTACTGTAGGTGATCCGGTACGGATTACCCTGCAGTGGGTCTTTATCGAACGTCCCGGCCTTCAACATCACATCCGTGCAGGCAATGGCAGTGTTGATCACTCCCTCCTGCACTGTGTCGCCAGGCCGGGCGGCAATACCGAACTCCAGTTGGCAATTCTCTGCCAGATCAAACCAATCGATCTTTTTCAGCATCTCCTCGATGGTATCCTGTTTCAAATCCGTGGATTTACGCATCTCATCGATCATTTTCTCCCGGTTGTTGGCGTATAACGTCATCACGCGGAAATAAACCTCCAGGAAATCCAGAAGCTTCGGCTCGTTCTTTTTCAAATAATCGCGGTGAAACACAAACACATCCACGATATAGCCTGAGAACCGGTCTGAACCCCAGATGTACTTCATCCCCGGGAGTTTCAAGGCGCGGGATAGGTCCGGTTCCCAGAGCACAAAGGCATCGCCGTTTCCTTTTTTGGCCATTTTTAAGACTTCACCGGAGCCCCCCACCTTGACCTGCCATTGGGTATTGTTCAGCAAAGCGTCCAGGTCGAAATCGGCAATGGTAAGGTCCAGCAGAAACGAACTGGGGGAGTCTGCGGTATAAACGATTTTCAGGGTGGGATCGTTAAGATCGTTTATCTTTCCGCCGGAGAAGCGATCGGCAAATCCCACGATACCGTCTGCCCCTCGGGACTCCGAAATCGCTGCAGTGATCACACCGGGGAATTTTTGTGCTGCACCATGCTGCAGGTAGGAATTCACCGGTAAAACAATACAGTCGTAATCCTGGCGCTCAAAAGCAGCCAACCGCTCCGCATAGGCGCCGCCGTCATCTGTGAAATCGATTTGAAGCCCTTTTCGGGCCGCCATTTTCCGCATCTCCGGCGAAGTGATGAACCAGTAACCCAGGTAATTGTCGCCCCCAATCCGAACCGTATGAAGCGTACCCGAAACATCCGACGTGCTTATCTGCTTTTTCTCAAAAAGAAGGGCATTAATATATTTCCAGCCCAGGATAGCCACGATCCCGATACAGATAATCAGGATGAAACCAACGGTTGATTTTTTCATTTGCGTGACCCCTGTTATTCTGTTTTTTGTTCCTGGAATTCGGTCACATCGAAAGCGGGTAATTCGGCCAGGGTTTCCTCCAGACCTTTTTCCAGGTCTTCGTAACTATCCGCTGCCCGGTAGGAAACTGAAAAGTGACGGAGCGGGTGATCGACTTTCACGCAGAGGCCGATGGCATAGATGGGAATCCCGCGGCGGGCGGCATAAAAAGCAGCTTCGGGAATACCACGGGCAATCCCGTCGGTCACCACCACCAGTCGGAATTCACCGTACCCCAACTGCTTCCGATACTGCTCCACCAGTTGGTCGGTGCCAAAGCGAATCGCATCAGCCAGGGGGGTCTTACCGCTGGCTTCAATGGCATCAACGGCCTTTATAAAGGCTTCCCTGTTGGCTGAACCCAGTGGAACCACTTCCCGCTGACCATGGTAATCGAATACATAAAGTCCGATATTAACGTCATGGGGCACATTTTCCAGGAATTTTTTTATGGCCCACCGGGCGCCAGTAATCTTGTCGGAAAATTTCCGATCACCCCCGCATTCCGCGGTGGTCCGCTCATTCATACTGCCGCTGCCGTCCATGATGAAGTAGATATTCCGGGTCAGCCTCGCTTCGCCACCGATGTTTTCCGGGATTTTTATCTTTATGGATTTCAGGTTGTTCCACTGTTCCTTTAGGGAATCTACTTTTTTCGTCTCGACTGTTTCCCGGCGTGAACCGGAAGAAGACCTGCAATCCGAACAGGAAACAATAAAACTAAATAACAGGCACAGTGCTGCCAGGACGCCAATAACGGCCCAATTGAAAGAGATTTTCTTCATTTCCCCTTCTCCTTTATTATTATTTAAGCGGTGAAAATTCCGTCAATTCAGCCTCCACCTGTTTAATGCGGAAAACCACCCGCCGGTTGGCGATCCATTCTTCTTTGGTGCGGGGGGGATTGTATTTGGGATTGGCTATGCCCATGCCCACTGCCACAAATTGGGATTCATCGATGGAGAACCGTTTGCGTTTGCAGTAATCCAGGAAACTTTCCCTTACCGCACTTGCGCGGGAAAGGGAGAGGTTTTTGGCCTGTTGTTCCATTTGTCTGACCTCCACTGCCGGTTTTCTCTTTTCGCGGGCCTTTAAAACACCCAGCGGGTCGGAGTGACCTTCGATGATAATCAATGACCCCCCGTAGGTCTGGGCAATCTCCAGAGCCTTCTGGAAATCATTGGCATACCTGGCTTCGGGAAATGTGCTTTGGTTGGGTTCAAACCCGATTTCGATTTGAAATAGTGTGCCCTCTTCCGCCCAGGTGGTGGGTTCCACGGATATCTTTTCCTCCACCTTTCGGACATCGAATTTTTGTCTGGGTATTTCGGGTTTCGGTGTAATGATCTGCCCTTTTGCCATGGCATTAAAATCCCAGCCCGGATCGTTCAGGCTGACAGTCTTGTTCATCAATCTCATCTGGATAAAACTTCTTTGAATTTCACCGGTGAGATTTTTCAATGTCCGGGTGGTACCGCGGCCAGTGAAAAATCCCACATTCCCGCCATAGCCCACAAATTCGCAGTCACCCAGCAGTGCTTCCACCTCCGGGGTAGCCTGGGGAGCACCCAGGATCAAATCCGCCGCATGTGCCATCAGTTTACTATATACGCTCTGGTTCTCACTCCGCCGGGAAAGAAGAGATTGTAATTTCTCCTGACCCTTCATTAACGCTTTCACAAAAGCCTGGACCTTTGATTTATTGTTGTTGAAGTAATCGCTTCTCACCGCGTACACATCGGCAATGATCCGGGAAGCGGTTTTGGTACTCAGCATGATCTTTGCCCCTTTTACCGAACCAGCCGCACCCGTTCCCACTTTACCGCCCGAGGTAAGGTTCATAGCATCGGGGATAATACACATGACGCCGTCTATGGATTTATCTTCCAGGAATGCCGTAACCGGGTCCACAATTTTTCCTTTGGGATCGTAGGTGGGTAAAGTCAATTCCCGGAACCATTTAAGGGTCACGCTTTTCAGCGGCACATTTCCTCTGCTCAGAATATTGGCCAGGTAATCCATATGGGGACCGTACAATTGCAGGGCAATGGTTTTATTCTTCAGGCCTCTTGGTGTTTTCACATGAGACCGTGTGACCAGTGCATCGCCGCCCGTGGACCAGGTTAACTGGCAAATCACCACCAGGTTAAGGCCATTTTTCTTAAAAACCTCGGTGGCTGCATTGATCATGCCCATCGTGCCCCGCAAATAGGGTGTGCGGCCCCCCAGGCAGGCCTCCACCTGTTTAACAAAATTGTTTTCCAGGAACAATGACACATTCAGGCCCTCCTCTTTAAATAGTCCTGAATCCAGGGCATAAATGGTGGCCACATCCCCTCCCCAGGTAATCAGGGGAACCTCCAGGGCACCCGAGGTGCGGACACTTCCTGCGCCTCTGGTAACCACCTGCGAAATGGGGCGGGGGGTCAGCAATTCCTGGCTCCCTTCAAGGAAAACACCCAGAAAAAAAGAAAGCAAGGCCACCGCCATCATCCCCTTCACAACCGGGGAATTCAATCGTTTTTTACCTAAAAGCATATCGTTCTCCTTTAATAATTTCTTCTGTTAATATTTTTTATTACCTCTTACGATTTTTTTCACGCCATAATTTTATACAAAAAGAGAGCGTATTGCAAGGATTGGCGTAAAATAAAGGCAAGAAAAAAAAATTCCAGGCTGCCTCCTGCGGCCAAGAAAAGTATGAAAGTATGAAGAATTGGAAACAATGATTTCTGATTTCGCGTCTGTCCACAATTCCTACATTCCTCCCAAAGGCCGGTTTAGTCCTGGAAGGACATCCAAAATCATCAAGGGTCTGGGATATCTCCTGATTGTTTTTAGTATTTACTTTTTATTCTTTTCGCTGCGGGCATTTTTTAATTTTTAGATACCTGCATCGTCGACCAGATGACAAAGGAATTGCAGTAGTGATCATCCATTTCTTTTAAACTGGCATAAATCATGAAAGCTACTCCGCTTCGAAATTTGCCCATTGTTCTCATCAAACAAGGGGTGTGACTTCACTAAAAAAGTAATATTGTAAGGCACCGGTCCCCTTTTTCCAAAAACCTGACGGTTCACCCAGCCCGGCAGTAATTGAAAAAATTTGTTGATTTTTTTCCGATAAAGCGTTAAAATACCAGGATGGATATCTCTTTACAGTATGGCGTGAATCGATTTAAGCTTTAAAGGAGTAATTATGACTACAAAAACAGTGTCAGTAAAAGAGGCGCAAACGCAGTTCCTTGAATTATTAGACTTAGTTTCAATGGGGAACCGGGTTGTGATTCAAAAAGATGAAGAACCGCTGGCTGAATTAGTAGGGATCAGTTCCCCCAAAAAAGGAAAACGGGTGGCTGGTTTAAATCGAGGAACGGCCTGGGTCAGTGATGATTTTGATGCGCCACTGCCGGATGAGTTCTGGTTAGGTGAGCAGTGAAACTTTTATTGGATACTCATGTTTTTATCTGGTGGTTCAATGAACCTGAAAAACTTTCAAAAAAGGTATTGGCTGCCTGTGAAGATAACAAAAATGAATTAATCCTCAGCGTTGCCAGCATCTGGGAAATGCAAATTAAGATGCAGTTGGGGAAGCTGAGGTTAACTCAATCGATAAAAGATTTGATTTCAACACATCGGGCGACATACGACTTACAAATCCTACCGATTTTTTTAAATCACATCCTTGCATTGGATAATTTACCAGTTCATCATCGTGATCCGTTTGACAGGATATTAATTGCCCAGGCAAGTACTGAGAGACTGGCCATCGTCACCAAAGACCAAATTTTCAAAGAATATACGGTGCAATTGTTTTGGTAGTAGTAAACCAGGAAGGTTACCTCGACTTGAAAAAACAGGGACGGAGGGTCAAAACGTCAAAGTATGCCCCTTGTTCTCATCAAACAATGGTCGTTAGTTCAGTTAAAAAAGTAATAGTAGGGCATAATGAAAAAAGTGAAAAAAGTGAAAAAAGTGCCAGGCCAGAAAATTTCTTCTCTGAGAAGGGATAACTGCTCTTTGAGAGGTGACGTCGTCTCTTTTCCTGTCGTTCACGATTACCTTCCCAGGTGATACTGACTCTTTTTTAAGCGATTAAGCCTCTTTGAGAGGTGACGCCGTCTCGTTTCCTGTCGTTCAAGATTACCTTCCCAGGTGATAATGACTCTTTTTAAGCGATTAAGCCTGTTTGAGAAGTGAAATCACCTTTTTGACAGTTGGCATCAGCTCTTTTCCATGCCCTAACCATACATTTTCACCTTTTTCCATCTCATGATTAATCATACATCGACCAGTAAAGGAGGAATCCCGGGTTCCAGGTCAAATATGGAACCCGGGATTGAAAAAGTTACTGCAGTGGTTCTAACTGCGGTTCTTGCTGTGATGGTTCTTATCTGCTTTTCAAATCCCTGTAATAGTTTTCATGAGGGCCAATGGTAATTAATTCCAGGTCTTCATCACGGAAACGATAAGACAACAAATACTCTGTGCTGTGGATTTTAAATTTGTACACATAAACGCCCTGTAAATCGCCTCTTTTCTCCTCCCCGATGCCGGGATTTTTTATTATTTTACGAATTTGCTCATCCAGGCTCAACTTCTGATTCTTTTTAAATTTTTTAACCTTTCTTTCAAATAAAGGAGACTGTATTACTTTCCTGAGGGATGGCTTATCCGAATTTATATTCCGTGCCCTGGCCATCTTCCAATTCTTCTACGCCAATTAGAATTTCTTTTATAAGATTAAACGTCAAATCAGGGTTTTCTTCGGCACATTTCCCAATTTTCGCCCAATATTCAATTTGTCCTGTGATGGATCGATTTTCTACCGTGCTGATTACCCTAGCTTTTTTCACTAATTGATCCGATATTCGAATCGCTGTACTCATTCTTTCCTCCATTGCAATCTGTAATCATATTACAACAAAAAGAGTTATAATGCAACAAACTGGATTAGAAAAATAAAATTCACAAATCCAGCCCGGTACGTGCAAATGTTTCCGGCCTATCCCTATATCTTAATCAGAAGCTTTTGCAGGGGGGCCAGGGGGGACGGTTTTCTCGAAAAGAGTCCCCCCTGATAGGTGTTTAAATTCCTTTTCCGTGCCGGACGATTTCACCTTTGATGAGATAGATAATATCTTCAGCGATATTGGTGGTGTGGTCTGCAATGCGCTCCAGGTGCCGGGCAATATGCAAATAGTGGATGAATGTTTCAATCTTATCCGGGTCTTTCTTGATTTCATCCACCATTTCCTGGGCAAATCCCCGATGGAGTTGGTCAACTTCATTATCAGCGCTTAAGATTTTATTGGCCGTATCTGTATCCAGGTTGACAATAGAATCCAGGCTGTCTTTCAACATAGCCAGAACTCTGTTGTAAATGTCCAGTATGCTGCGATTAAAGGTTTTTTCGATTAAGGGTTTATTGAGTATTCGGATGGCGTGTTTGGAGATGTTCTGGGCCAGGTCACCGATGCGTTCCAGGTCATTGTTAATTTTCAGCACTGCCACCAGGAAGCGAAGGTCCCTGGCTACCGGTTGATGAAGGGCAAGAATTTTCAAGCATTCTTCCTCGATATCGATTTCTTTGTGATCGATGATCCTGTCGTCTTCGATAACCTGGTGAGACAATTGGGTATTGCCTTCTTCCAGGGATTGCACCGCCCGTTTGACACTATCTTCTACCAGGGCACTTAAAGAGATTAACTGTTCCATCAATAGATCAATGGCCCTTCGTAAATGCATAGGCATGTGACACCTCCTTTATTATTACCTTATTATCCGAATCGTCCGGTAATGTATTCTTCGGTTTTTTTCATTTTTGGTTTTGTAAACAATTGATCGGTGGGGGCAAACTCGATTAAAACCCCTTCGTAAAAGAATGCGGTATAATCAGAGACCCGGGCAGCCTGCTGCATATTATGTGTAACAATAATAATGGTATATTTCCCTCGAAGTTCACCGATTAAGTCTTCAATCCTGGCAGTGGCCCGGGGGTCCAGGGCAGAGGTGGGCTCATCCATTAATAGGATTTCCGGGTCCACCGCCAGCGCCCTGGCAATACACAACCGCTGCTGTTGGCCGCCGGACAATCCCAGGGCATTATCATTCATCCGGTCTTTTACCTCGTTCCAGAGGGCCGCATCTTTTAAACTTTTTTCCACAACAGCAAATAATTCACTTTTACTTTTCCGGGAATTTAACCGGGGACCGAAAGCAATATTGTCAAACACAGATTTGGGGAAGGGATTGGGCTTTTGAAACACCATGCCAATTCGTTTTCGCAGCAGCACCGGGTCTACGAGGGGGCCATGGATATCTTCACCATCAAACACCAATTTCCCTGTGGCATAACACCCGGGGATGAGATCGTTCATCCGGTTAATGGCCCTTAAATAGGTGCTTTTCCCGCACCCACTGGGCCCGATAATGGCAGTCACTTTTCCGGCGGGGATTTGCATGTCCACTTGTTTTATTGCTTCATTGTTTCCATAAAATATGGAAAATTTTTCTGAATAGACATGGATTTTTTCATTTTCTATATCCTGCCTCCGGCGGACAGGGGGGGCGCTTTTTGAAAAAACTGCCCCCCCTGGACCCCCCCGCAAAAACTTTTGATTATTTGTTTCTTCCATGGTTATCCTCTATCCTCTCAATTTTTTTGATATTTTGGCCCTCATAATGATGGCAGCCAGGTTTAGCAAAAGCACCAGTAAGACCAGGGTAAAGACCATCCCGAATTGAACGTGACGGATTTGTTCGACAGCTTCATGTTCGGTGACCAGGTTATAGACATTCCAGGATAAGGCCGGGCTCGGTTGGTTCAGGGTTTGAAAGAGATTGAGGGGCTTTCCTACACTGACGGCAGCAGTGAAAATAATAGGGGCGGTTTCGCCAGCGGCCCGGCCCATACTGATGACGATTCCGGTTAATATTCCCGGTAAGGCAGCGGGTAAAATAACGGTTACAACGGTGCGCAATTTACTGGCTCCCAGGCTTAAGGCGGCTTCTTTATAGGTTTTAGGGACAGCCCGGATGGCTTCTTCGGCTGCCCGGATAATGGTAGGCAGCACCAATAGTGCCAGTGTCAGTGACCCGGCCAGTACACTCTTGGAATTGGAAACCTTGATGGTGTTGATAAAAAATGCCAATCCAAAAAGCCCAAAGACGATGCTGGGCACCCCGGCCAATGTACTGATAAATACCCGCAGCAGGCTGACGATTTTGCTGGTTTCTTTTGAGAACTCTGCCAGGTAAATAGCTGCGATTACTCCCAGGGGAATGGCAAAGATCATGGTGCCCAGCACCAGGTAAAAGGTTCCCAACACCTCAGCCCCGATACCCCCGAACAAATGAGAATCAAAGGAGGTATCTGTCAAAAACTGCCAGTAAAAAGTCCACCGCGGCAGCATCATATTTTCCAGGTTTTCTTCCAGGTAAGGAAAGAGTTTTGCCAATGAGGTATCTTTATACTCATTGACACGGGGTACCAGTACTTTTTTGCCCATACCGCTGGGATCGGAGTAGTCCCATTTTTCCATGTACAGGATATAATGCAGGGTTTCTTTTGCCTTGCCCCACCGGGTTCTACCAAATTTATCTCTCATCATAACTGCTTCTGATTCCATGGGTGCAGGTCCCAGTAATTCGTGGATCAACGCTTTCAATTCCCGTAAATCTGCAGCATACTCATGGCTGTTGGGAATTTCCTCATTGTCCACCTGTTTTTCAAAGGCCCCCAGCATCTCATAGACCGGCTGCCGGTACGGTTCCACCATTTTTATTTGGCGCTCGATATCTTCTTTATTACCGCGGTTGAATTGTTCATAATTGAGCCGTCGGAATTCCACTGTCCCCTTGAAAATAAACGCGCCTATTCCCCTGACAAAAATAGGGCCCAATACGATAACCAATGAAGCAGAAAGCAGGAATACAGAGAAAAACCCCAGCCCGGTGAAGGAACGATCCAATACTTTTCGAGTTTGAATTTTCATCAGTTATACTCTCTTATTCACTTATAAACCACCCCATTTTTTCTTTGAGCGCACCACATAGTATTCGCTTACCAGGTTGCTGATAAAAGAGAACACCAATAAAAAGAGAGCCATAGCAAAGAGCACGTGGTACCTGGCAGAACCGGTCACGTGGTCAGCTTCCCCCATATCCCCGGCAATGGTGGCGGTTAGGGTCCTGATAGGGGCGAACACATTGTACCAGGGGTCCGGGATTTGGGCTGCATTTCCTGAGGCCATCCAGACCACCATGGTTTCACCAATGGCTCGCATGACTCCCAGTATGATGGCGGCAATGATCCCGGATTTGGCTGCCGGCATAACCACTTTCAAAAGGGTTTCCGCCCGAGTAGCCCCCAGCGCATAACTTCCTTCCCTTAATTCCCTGCCCGCCGCCTGCAGGGCATCTTCGGATACGCTGGCAATGGTAGGTAAGGCCATTATTGCCAATATCACAGATACATTTAATGCATTGGCTCCGCTGGAAATAGTCATCTGGTCAAAAACCAGGTACAGCTTGTTAAGGCCGAAAATAACAAAGCTTTCAAGGATAATTACTATAGCCACCCGGTGACTGGTTTTGGAGTCCTTAAAGATTTTTTCTGCCAGGGGATCGCTGAGCATATAAGTAATGATCAAACTGAGGGGAATCCCCAGCATCCAGAGAGCGATTCCCAGCAAATGCCCCCCTTTTTGCTGCAATAAAGGGGCAAATATGACTAAAGCAAAAAAACCATAGGCTACTGATGGTATTGCTGCAATTATCTCAATGATTGGTTTCACCACCTGGCGGACAGAAAAGGGGAGAATGTCGCTTAGACTAATCGCTGAAAAAAGTGCCAGCGGTACGGATATGAGGGTGGAGAGAAATGTGACTATCATACTGCCAAATATAATCGCCAGGACCCCAAATTGCGGTGGATCACCGGTGGGATACCACTTCATATTGGTAAAGAATTCCGAAATACCCCGAATTTTAAAAAACGGCAACGCATCTTTGGCAATAAATAAAATAATAAATATCACTGCCAGCATAGAAACAGAGGTAATGGTAAACAACGAACTATCAATAAGAAAATGACTCAACCGTTTGAGTCGGCTGGTTCCTTTGCTGATCAGGATACTTTTCTTTTCCATTTTTTTGCCTTCGGCGACCCGTTAGCCCGTTAGCCAGGGGGGCATCAATGAATGATGAATTTTGAATGATGCATGATGAATGCAGGGAACAGGTAGTTGTGAGTTGCAAATAAGCGACTCACGAGATGGCGCGAATGCGCCTGCTTCGGCCCCCCGCGCCGCGGGGCCCCTGGACCCCCTGCAAAAGCTTTTTATTAATAAGAGGTAACCGGGACAAAACCGATTCGTTCAATGATTTCCTGTCCTTTCGGGCTTAAGTGAAGGGTAACAAACTGGTAGACGTGGCCTCCCATTTTAGGATAACCGTTGGTCACCATGAATAAGGGTCGGGCAATGGGGTATTTCCCGGTGATGACGGTTTTTTTGCTGGGATAGACATTGTTGATAGAGAGGGCTTTGACGGTTCTGTCTACAAAACCCAGTCCGGCGTAACCAATAGCGGCCGGAGTGCTTTGCACCCGTGCCCGAACCGCACCGTTACTCCCCACATACTCGCAGCCCTGGGCAATTTTTTCTTTATTCATTACTTTACCTTCAAAGGTTTCATAGGTGCCGCTGTTGGTGTCACGGCTGACCATGACGATTTTTTTATCCGGGCCGCCTACCTCTTTCCAGTTGGTGATTTTGCCCATGTAAATATCTCTTACCTGGTCAATTGTCAGCTTGCTCACCGGGTTGCTGGGATGAACCAGGATAGGCAGACCATCCAACGCCACCACATGGAAAGTGGGGAATACGCCTTTCTCTACAGCAGCAGCGAATTCCTTGTCCTTCATGAAGCGGGACATATCCGCGATATGGCACACACTATTGATCAAGCTTTTGGCACCGTTGCCGCTGCCGGATTCACTGACAGTAATATTCACATCTTTATTGATGCTCATATAATACTCAGCAAAGGCTTTGGCAATTGGTCCCACAGTGGTAGAACCATCAATGACGATTTTCTCCGCAGCTTGAATGGGTGATACATTAAAAAGCATAAATAAAGAAACCAAAACAACAAATAACGTTTTCATTTTTTTCTCCTTTGTTATAGTTTTTTAAATGGTATTATCCCCCTGTGTTGTTAATAAAAAATAAAAGAAATGTTAATTTTCTGTTAATTAGAAGCTTTTGTGGGGGATTAACGAAATGATGAGTGAAGAGTTATGAATGATGAGTGAGAACTTTTAGCGTTTTTCATCATTCATCATTCAAAATTCATCATTCATTGTTGCCCCCCTGGCCGCCGGAGGCAAGAGGAAGTAAAATAGTAAAAATGGTTCCTTTTCCAGGACTGCTATCCACTGAAATTTCACCTTTGTGCAGCAGCACCACATGTTTGACAATAGATAATCCCAGACCTGTCCCTCCCAGTTTCCGGGACCGGGATTTATCCACCACGTAAAAGCGCTCAAATATCCGGGGTAAACTTTCCGAAGGTATCAGCAATCCTGTATTTTTCACCTGGATTTTAACCCGGCAATGATTTTTCTCTTCATCCCCGGATTTAGTAATTACAATTGCTATTTTCCCCTTGTCTGTATATTTGACAGCATTATCCACCAGGTTAATAAACATCTGTTCCATTTTGAATTTTTCCCCATTAAAAGGGGGGAGGTTTTCCTGGATATCCACGTCCAGGTCCAGGCCTTTTTCTTTGATTTTTTCCCTGTAAATTTTCAAAATATTGGAAACCATTTCTTCAAGGTTAATGGGTTCAAACTCAATGGGATGTTTACCCTCTTCCAGGTCTTCCAGTTCCGAGAGGATCAGGAGGTCTGAGACGATTTGGTTCATACGTTCGGTGTGGCGATTGATAATTTCTACATACTGGGTATTTTTAATATCTTCTTCTTCTTCCAACGTTTCCATAAAGCCTTTGACCGCGGTCAATGGGGTTTTCAACTCATGCGTCAGGTTGACCACGAAATCTTTTTTCATTTTTTCCAGTTGTTTAAAACCGGTGATATCCCGGAAAATAATCACCACTTTTTCTCCCTGGCTCATGGGGTTGAATCCCACCATATAGGTTTGGCTATTCAGTTCTATTTCTTCATAAAAACTTTCCTCGGTTTCGATGGCCTTTTTCACAAAATTTTCAAAGTCAGGTATGCGTAAAACTTCCCAGTAAGCACTTCCGGTTATGCCCTTTTTACCGATGATTTTTTCAAAGCTATCATTGCAGAGTCTTATTCTCCCTTCGGATGTGATGACCAGCAGGCCTTCTTTTATGGAACAGATAATCGCCTGGAGTTCTTCCTTGTTTTCAGACAATGTATCGAAGAGGGATTTCTGCTGCCTCACCATATTGTTAAAACTAAGAGCCACTTCGCCCAATTCGTCTTTTTTCTTGGGAAAGATTTTGACCTCAAAATCCCCTGATGCAAATTTCCGGGTGGCTTCAGCAATTTCTTTCACAGGATTTGAAATTCCCCGGGAAAAATACCAGGCCATTAACAAAGCCAAAATAAATAATACCAGCAAAGCAATGGCTATTTTCCACTTCAGTTGGTTGACCAGTTGTTTAATTTGTTTTAAGAAGAGGCTTACGCGAAGCACCAGTTTGGTTTCTCCATTTTTTTCCACCGGCATGGCCAGGTAAAGCATATACTCTCCCATGGTGGTACTAAAGCGGGTAGCGTCTTGAATCTTTCCCCGCAGTGCCTGGAGAATTTCCGGCCGATCACCATGATTCTCCATATCAGCGGGATTATTTTCCGAGTCGGCAATGACTGTTCCATCCGGTTCAATGACGGTCATGCGAATATCCACCTTTTCCCTCAGTTCCTTAACCAGAAGGTCCACCCCTTTGCGATCTCCCTTTTCGTAGAGGTCCAATACTTCAGGTTTTAGTGAATGGCCCACCTGGGACAAATGGGTTTTCAGCTCCTCCAAATAAAAGTTCCTGATGGTGCTCTGGGAAAAGAGGTAGATCAATATAAATGCCGATGCAATGATACTCACGTAGCTGATAAATGTCCGGATAAAAAGTTTCCCCTTTATTTTCGTAAAAATAGTTATGCTCATTTTTCTTTATTCATCATTCATAATTCCAATTTATATCCCACGCCCCTTATGTTTTTGATGAGTTTTCCAGCGGGTCCCAATTTATCTCTCAAATTTTTAATATGAACATCGACAGTGCGATCGAACACATCTTTTTCATCTCCCCACAAGTGGTCTAATATTTTTTCCCTGGAATAGACCCACCCTTGTTTTTCCGCCAGCAGCTTCAGGATATAGAATTCGGTGGTGGTAAGGAGAACCTTTTCACCTTTGACCAGGACTTCGAATTTTTCCGGGTCTATAGAGAGTATGTCTTCAATGATAATTTTTTGTGAAGTTGAAGCGGTTTTTTGTTGATACCTTCGCAGCACCACTTTAACCCGGGCCACCAATTCCCTGGGTGAAAAGGGTTTCTTGATATAGTCGTCAGCCCCCAGCTCCAATCCCAGTACCACGTCAAATTCATCTGTTTTGGCGGTCACCATAATAAGCGGGATATCTGTATATTTGTGGTTCTTTTTTAATACCTTACACACATCAACGCCATCGTGGTCTGGCAGCATCAAGTCCAGGATGAATAAATGCGGGATTTGGCGTTCCAATTGTTTCATCATCGGGCCGGCTTCCAGAAATTTCTTTACTTCATAACCTGCTTTTGTAAGGTGCAGGGCAATCAGATCCAGAATATCCGGCTCATCCTCTACAACAAAAATGACTTTTTTTTCTTTCATAAGCTTTAAATATCAAAAATAAAAATAAAAATCAATGATGTTTAAAGCCAATTAGACAGCGAAAGTGTTAACTTCAAATAAGAAAAATGTTAAGATTTGGTTAAGAAGCCGGAAACGCATGTAAATGTTTTTGCCACAGATTTACACAGATTAACACAGATTTATTTTTTCAACTATGTTCATGTTTAGAAATGGGAAAGAAATGGTGCCCGGCGCAAAAATGCCCTCATTCTTCAGAAAATACCTGAAAGCAATTGATACCTATGCGATGCAGCAAATAGAAACTTCTTAACTTCTTTTCTCTTATCCGTGTCTATCCGTGGTCGTCCGAGGCGAAATACCTTTATTAGGCAGAAAAGGAACAAAAAGGGTACAAACGCCAAGTGTGTGAGGTTCACCCCTATGCATCCCGAGAAGCATGGTATATTGCCTTGCCCGGGTCGTAGGGGCGAACCTTGTGTTCGCCTGTACATTGATTCCATAACGTAAAGAAAAGCAAGAATTTAGCCTTAAGTTAGTGGCATTCGGGACAGACGCCAAGTGTGCCACCAAGTGTGCCTCTGAATTTGACCATGAAAATTAAAAACATCCGCCGTAAAGTAGGGGAACAAAGAGGTGACAGACACCAATATAATGTGATGCAGCTTCAACACGACAGCCGGCATTGGCTTGTCGATGCTCAACAAGGCGCCCGTAACGAACAGGACAGGAAAATTTTTATTTGATGGTTCTTATCTGCTTTTCAAATATTTTTTTAAATCCCTGTAATAGTTTTCATGAGGGCCAATGGTAATTAATTCCAGGTCTTCATCACGGAAACGATAAGACAATAAATACTCTGTGCTGTGGATTTTAAATTTGTACACATAAACGCCCTGTAAATCGCCTCTTTTCTCCTCCCCGATGCCGGGATTTTTTAATATTTTACGAATTTGCTCATCCAGGCTCAACTTCTGATTCTTTTTAAATTTTTTAACCTTTCTTTCAAATGAAGGAGACTGTATTACTTTCATGAGGGATGGCTTATCCGAATTTATATTCCGTGCCCTGGCCATCTTCCAATTCTTCTACGCCAATTAGAATTTCTTTTATAAGATTAAATGTCAAATCAGGGTTTTCTTCGGCACATTTCCCAATTTTCGCCCAATATTCAATTTGTCCTGTGATGGATCGATTTTCTACCGTGCTGATTACCCTAGCTTTTTTCACTAATTGATCCGATACTCGAATCGCTGTACTCATTTTTTCCTCCATTGCAATCTGTAATCATATTACAACAAAAAGAATTAAAATGCAACAAACTGAATTAGAAAAATCAAATATACAAAGCCAGCCCGGTGCGTGCAAAAGGAATTCTCTGGCCTGTCCCGTTTTTTACGTTCCCTCTTAAAAAGTTTTTGCGGGGGTCGTCCAGGGGGCAGTTTTTTCCAAAAAGAGCCCCCTGGAAATAGTCAAGGGAACAAAAAGAGTTAGATCCGTTTGATGGGCAGGGTTAAAGGCTAATAAAGGTCTTTTTTCCTGACCATCCGGTAGCCCTGGAAAGATCCGGACCAGGTGCATCCGCAGGATGCCGCCCAGGTCCGGTTTATAGTACTAAAAGATAACCAAAGCAACCGTTAACATTAAGTAAAAAACATTATCCTGGCTGCCCAAGGAAGAAAAAATGGAAATAAAAAGAGGAAAGACGCGAACGAATCCCCTATCTCTTCAACCAACTCTTTAACCAACACACAGAACTCCCTTTTCTTCGATTCGTTCTCTAAACTTCTTCATAAGAAAGGGAATTAATATCAGATCGATTTTTTTATTTAGTTGTTCCTCAAGTTCAATATAAAATTTGAAAAAATATTCAGGGTTGATATCCACAGCAAAATCAATATCAGAAGACTCGTCAGCACTACCATCAGCATGTGAACCAAATAAGATTAGTTTTTTACCATTATACTTTTTTAAGAGCTGCTTTTCGATCTCTATATCCTTCCGGATATCTATATTCATATTCTTTTCTCCTACGCTAAATATATAATAAATTGGGAAGTTTGTCAATTTTATATTAAAAACCTCTGCGCTCTCTGCGGTTAATAATAAACTTTTGGGATAAAATGTTGAGTTTTTTTGAAAAATATCAATTTTTATTTTTGTCACAACATTATTTTACCCTGATTTTAGGGCATTTTAATGTTGTGAAAAGGGGAAGAAATAATTTTGTAAATTAAAATATACCAGTAAAGCAACATATGTATCATTTTTGATATCATGATATCAATGTTCCTGGCAAAATAATTCTCATTTTAATTAGAAAGAATGGTAAAAAAAAGTACCCAGCAAAAGGCAAATAAAATTAAATTTCGTTTTTTTTTCGTGATTAAGCAATTAAAGGCTGGGATGATGGGAGAGGCTTTTAACGAGTTTAATGATGAATGATAACGTCAAAACACTTTTTCCACTTTAAATTGATAATCAACAGTTTGTTTTTTATTTTTGGTTTTTTATCCTCACCAAGAGGACATAAACCAACGTCAGTGTATAAATTTAATCGGACTCAGATTGAGGTTGAGAGATAGCTTTCATGCCACTGGCCACTTTTACTACCACAATGGTCAAATCATCGTGCTGTCGGTCCGGGCTGGAGAAATTCATTATCTCTTGTTTTATGGTTTGCACCATGTCAGCCGCACAGGTGCTTTTTTGAGCCAGCTCCAGGAAGAGGGACTTGAGTCGTTCTTCTCCAAACATCTCCTCTTCGGTATTCATGGCTTCGGTAACACCGTCGGTATAGAGTAAGAGGCTGTCACCCGGCTTTAATTGGATATTGGCCGCTTGATACGTGGGGGACTCCCTCACGCCCAAAGGGAACCGTGGGCCCGAGCCTTTTAACACGGAAACCTTCTGGTCCCTTTGCAGTATGGGCCGGGATTGGCCGGCATTCACATACTGAATTTTTCGGGATGGCACTTCCAGCGCTGCCATTAACATGGAGACAAAAAGGGAACGATTATGAAGGGAATAGATAGCAGAATTAAGGTTCTGGATCACAGTAACCACATCAGCCTCATGCTGGGCTTCGGACACCAGTGCGCCACTGGTATATACCGCTGCCAACGCAGCATCCATCCCTTTACCGGATACATCCACCACTGTAATACACAACTTTTGATGATCTTTGCCAGACCAGACAAAATCAAACAGGTCACCGCCAACATCCAATGCCGGAATGCAGCAACCGGATATATCATACCCCTGAACCACAGGGTCCTGTGTCGGCATTAGACTCATCTGCATTTTACGGGCGGTTTCCAGTTCAATCTGTATCCGGTCCTTCTCCTCCCGCTCACTGCCTACGACCCAGATTAACAAATTGACCCCCGCCAATATCAATGCGGATACCACCAGTATGGTCAATAAACTGTATCTCCCCAATTGCACCATAACAACACCGATGGCAATTCCAATCAGGATGAAAGAGGATTTTACCAACCGTTTTCGATCGGGTGGAATATTCTGATAAATTTCTCGGCTCCAGGTGAGGGAGAAAATCACCGCCTCTTTAAGGCCGATGTCCCCTTTGCTCTTTTCAAACTGCTGACGGGCAGTCTCCCGACGCTTCTTCAGTGCTTCCCACCCTTCTTTCAAGGGCCCCCGGTAAATGTATGCAATCACTGCCAATACTGCAAGAGTGGCTAAATTACCAAATAACGAACTCCAATCACGGGTTTTAATTAAAGCCACAGAACCCTGGATAAAATTAATCGCAATGATGATCAAGACAATAATCCCAATCTTCTTCAGTGTAGACATCTCTTTTATTTGGCTCATCATGGAAATTATAACGTTTGAATTCTAAATTGTCAATAAATTTCATAGTATCCAAATTCACCAACTGATGGTGGGTGAATTTGGCGTTCAACGTTCGGTGTTCAATGTTCAAAGTTGAAAAACTTAGGACTCTAAAGGAGCTTTTTGATAGCCCTGAAAAAAAACAGTGAACGTTGAACATTGAACATTGAACATTGAACACAAAATCCACCATTTACTAAAAATCAGGTGGTGGATTTTGGCCCCTTATTTTATTTGAAAATAATTTTTTTTTAAATATAATTAATTCAGACGGATTCTAAAAAATGAAAGATGAAAAAGTACTTTTTTACAGGAAATATAAGAACAGGGCTCATACGCCGAACCACCAAAAATATGAATTGCTTGAATTTCTTTGCAATGTTCCCCATGTACTTATGGGTTTTTCACGCTTGCGGGATTTAAAAAAATTTGTCAAATCTCACTATGAGAATAAAAATTATGAATTGAAAAAGCTGAGAAAGGACGCGGAAATCGTCAAAAAGCCCCTGGTGGAAGAGGTGGAACATGTCTACATAAAATTGGAAGGGAAAGCAATAAGAGACCTATCCTGGGGAATGAGCTGGAACAAAGTGGTACGGATTGAACAAATAGAAGGGGTTGAAGCACATTTGAAAAAAATTGAGAATGTACTGGGATTTGAGGTGCATATCCACTTTGGCTTCAATGAGTGGGCCAGCAGTGGGCTGGAATACATTGCCTATTCCTCTGCCAAAGCCTCTTTTTTAAACGCTGTGCAAAAGGATTTAACTGAAAAATACGGGGAGGGTGAAAAAATTATCGATTTCCAGGGTTTGGACCGAATGCTTAAAACGAATGAGTTTAAAAATGAAAAAATGCTTACTCTTTTTTTAAAGAAACCCGATTCCCGGCGCTTTAACCAGTTTATCAAAACCAACACCCAGTTAACCTATCGCAGTGCGCTCAAATGGGAGACTGATTTTACTGTTATCCTGCTTTATCATAAGCTGCCAAACAGCCCAGGGGAAAGAAATGGCATCAATTATCCCTATGTGGTGGAGTTCCTACCTAAAACGCTTTTTGAATTTTTCGAAGAGAGCTTCGCCCAATTGTTTATTCACGTTTAAAGCCTTTGAGAACTTGTCAGGGAGTATTTTTTGGAGATTGTCATTTGGCTTCGCCGTCATTTGTTCACTCCGTTCACGTCATGGGAACTTTTTAGAGTTTGTCATTGGCCTTCGGCGTCATTTGTTCACTCCGTTCACGTCAGGGAGACTTTTAAGAGCTTGTCAGTAGGAAATAAAACCAAAACACTTAGATCTCAATGACAAGTACTTAAAAGTCACAATAACAAGCCCTTAAAAACCTCAATGACAAGCCCTTAAAAACCACAATGACAAGCTCTAAAAAGCTCTCAATGACAAGTACCTAAAAGTCACACTGACAAGCACTCAAGAGCTCTCAATGACAAGCACTTAAAAGCCACCTTGACAAGCACTCAAAAGCTCTCAATGACAAGTACCCAAAAGTCACCCTGACAAGCCTGTAAATTCCTATAAATCTCTTTTGATAATCCTGGGAATTATAAATAACTCGACGCGGCGGTTTTTGGCTTTTCCTTCGTCGGTTGAATTATCTGCAATGGGGTTGAATTCACCATACCCGGCAGCAGTCATGCTTTGGGGAGACATTCCTTTCTCCACCAGGTAATTAACCACCTCAATGGCTCGGTAGGCAGATAAATTCCAGTTGGATTCATACCGCTCCCTGGCATCCTCCCGGATAGGCACATTATCAGTGTGACCGGCAATAAAAATATCATTCTGTACCGTACTCTTACTTAATATAGGGAAAACACTTTCCAGTAACTGTTTCCCTTCCTGCCTCAATTGATGTTTCCCGGATTCAAACAAGATATCGCCTTTAAAACTGACTTTCAACCGACCTTCCTCTATTTTTGTTTCGAGTACACCCACTGTTTTTTGCAGGTCACTTTTGATGCCTTCCAGGTCATTAATGTATTTCTTGCGTTCTTCCAGTTCTTCTTTATATTTCTCCACTTCGCGCAGTTTGCTGGTTAGCTCCTCGTTCTTCTCCTTCAAATCATCATTGGTCCGCACCAGCTCATTGTTCAACTCTCCGATTTTCTCTTTATATTTTTCTTCTTCCCGCAGTTTCCCGATTAACTCCACATTCCTTTCTTTTATTTCATCATTGATGCGCACCAACTCTTTATTCAACTGCCCGATTTTATCTTTCATAATCCCTTTTGAGACATCGAGAATCGCTTTGGCTTTTTTATTAAAGACTTTCTTAAACTGGTTAACCGTTTTATCATCAGTGGTGGTGGGTTTCAGAAGGGTTTCAGTGCCTGACGGGTCTAAGAATATTTTCCCTTTGCCCCCGGTTTGTGCAGTCGGTGTAGTCAGTAGAATATCTTTTACCAGGGCAGCATCGACTTTTGTATCTATTTCTTTTATTAGTTTATCCAGGTTTGCTTGTTTCTTATCGGTTTGCTCCGATAATGCCCCATATTGCTTCTTTATTGCTTCGTAAGATTTCTTCGCTTGTTCTTTTTCTTGTGATAGTTCTCTTTTTAGTTCTTTTTTTGTCGAAATGTGGGTACCCAGTATTTTGTTTACGCCGCTTATCACTAATTCGGAAAGGACGACACCCAGGATAAACGTAACAACAAACCCTGTTACCAACAACCATTTTTTCATTTTAAATTCTCCTTTTAAACAATTGTTTCACTTTTCTACAAGGGACATTTTACACCAACCGATTTTTTTTGTAAATTATTAAATATAACCCCGATTCACCATCAAAAAAATGGTGAATCGGTGTTCAAGGTTCTATGTTCAAGGTTCAACGTTGATGAGCTTAAAAGAATCATTAACTTTTTTAAGTACTTTGAAACAAACATTGAACTTT
>Ga0180438_10000770_pt1 | contig 58623 bp, 43 predicted proteins | sample SS_ome_12_FD_132455 | JGI IMG/M metagenome (GOLD analysis project Ga0180438, IMG submission 132455) | Hypersaline lake sediment archaeal communities from the Salton Sea, California, USA - SS_3_D_2 metaG | ecosystem: Environmental > Aquatic > Non-marine Saline and Alkaline > Hypersaline >... | reverse complement strand
TGGCCGGATTACCCCAGCCCTGGGGCGACGGAGACAACGGAGCAAAGAAACCGGCCGAGTAGTGTGCCAGAGGGCCCGAGAGCACCCGGGGCGGGGCGCGGGAGCCCCGCCCCGGGGACCGGCTCTTCACCGCACGGCCGGCAACGGAGCAAGAAGACGGCCGACTGAGGGCCAGAGGGCCGAGGAACCCGGGGCGCCGCGCGGGAGCGGCGCCCCGGGGACCGGCTCTTCATGGAACGACGTCGGACCCGGCGTCCGAAGACACTGCCGGCCCCCGCCCCCTTCGCGGGAAGGGCCGCCCCCAGTAGACTGACAATGATCCTTTGCTCGCCGGCCAGGTCCGGACTCGCACCCGGGCCGGTCGGCTGAGCGCGTGCGAGAAAGGAACCCGATCATGCCCGACGATTTCGAGGTCAAGGTCAACTCCTACGGGCCTGGCCGCAACCTGGTCTTGCGCTACACCGATCCGATTACCGGGAAGCGCAGGGCCGAATCTGCCGGCACTACTGACCGCAAAGAGGCCCTGCTGAAAGCCGGGGCTCTACGGGACAAGCTCCGCAGCGGCAAGTACGTCAAGCCTTTCAAGGTGACGTGGCGGGATTTCACCTGGCGCTATTGTGATGAAGTACTTCCCGGCCTGGCGCACCAGACCGGCCGCAAAGTGAAGACGGCCTTCGCCGCAGTGGAGCGGATTCTCGCGCCCAAGCAGCTCGCCAACCTGAAAGCTGCGCAGGTTTCCCACCTGGCCGCCAAGCTGCGCCAAGAGGGCAAGAGCGAAGCCACGATTCACGCCTACCTGGCCCACCTGCACGCGGCGCTCGCGTGGGCTGTCGACGTCGGTGTCCTCCGCGAGCTGCCGAAATTCCCCAAGACAAAGCGGGGCAAGGGGCAGAAGGTAATGAAGGGGCGGCCGATCACGGCCGAAGAGTTCGACCGGATGCTTGGCGCGGTGCCCAAGGTATTGACGGGCCAAGACCGCGAGCCGAAGCCCCGCAAGTCGCGGGCGAAGCGCCCGCGGGTCCCCAGGCCCAAGAAGCCGGTTGAGGCGAATCCCGCGGCGGTGGCCGCGTGGGAGAAGTACCTCCGCGGGCTCTGGTGGTCTGGCCTTCGGTTGGGCGAGTCGTTGGAGCTGTCTTGGGATAGCCGGGCCGGTCTTTCGGTGGACCTGGACGGCAGGCGGCCGATGCTGCGAATTCGGGCCGAGGCGCAGAAGTCGGGCAAAGACCAGCTCTGCCCCATCGCGCCCGAGTTTGCGGAGCTGCTCTTGGCCATACCCGAGAGCGAACGGCGCGGCCGGGTGTTCCGGCTGATCGGCCAATCGGGGACCGAGGCCCGGGACCTGGCTTGGGTTTCCGCGGTGGTTTGTCGGATCGGCAAGGCGGCCCGGATCAAAGTAGACGAGCGGGAGAAGAGGGACCGCAAGACCGGCGACGTGCGGACGGTGGTGAAGTACGCTTCGGCCCATGACCTGCGCCGATCCTTTGGCTTCCGGTGGTCGCGTCGAATCCTACCCGCGGAGCTTCGCGAGCTGATGCGCCACGCGGACATTCAGACGACCATGCGGTACTACGTGGGCCAGGAAGCCGAGACGACGGCAGACGCCCTATGGGCCGCCTACGAGAAGGCGAACGGCGGCAACGGTTCGCCGGTTGGCAACACTCTTGGCAACACCGTGGAATTCGGGGCCGTAGAGACGGCCCCAAGAAACGACGCAAGCCGTTGAATCACAACGGCTTGCGTGCTGACTACCCGGCCAGGACTCGAACCTGGAACGAGGGAACCAAAATCCCTTGTGTTGCCAATTACACCACCGGGTAACTCGCCCAACGCCCTATCCTATTTCCGGGACTTCGGCACGGCAAGAGGCGCGGCGCGCGAACAAAGCCCCCTTCGCCGGCGGGGCGAAGGAGGCTAGGCGGTCCCTAGGGGATCGAGGGCCCCACGGACGGTGCCCCCGTCAGGGGCACGGTCTCGAGCGACCCAAGACCTCTCTACTCATAGTACTCGGCGTTGTTCGGGAAGATGCGGCCGGTGGACTGGTCGTACTGCCAGCCGTCCGTCCCGCCGCCAACCACGGCCGACGGCTCGGTGCCCTCGGTGGCTACCGCGACGACCGTGTTGCTGTTGTTGAACGGGTTGTAGGGGATCTCGCCCTGGATGTACGGGCCGTACGGCGTGTCGCCTGTAAACCCGCCGCTCGCGTTGGTCGCCTTGGTCATCTGGTCCACGAAATCGGTGATCGTGGGAAGCGTGCCCAGATGGTGCAGCTTGTACAGCTCGAGCTGGGTCTGCATCGTGTGCAGGTTGAAGTCCAGCGAGCTCGCCTTCGCGTCTTCGGTCGACGCGGAGAACTGCGGGATGATCGTGGCGGCCAGCACGGCCATGATGATCACGACGATCAGCACCTCGATCAAGGTAAAAGCGTTACGACAGTGGCTCCTCTTCATGACACATCCCTCACGGATTGGGTAGGACTACGGCGCCCCTGGGGACCGCCAGTTGAACCGTTCTCGGGGCCGAGGAAGGAACGAGGCCGCACGTGGCCGGGCCGGCTCGCGTCTCGCCGCGGGAATCCCTGATGGTCCGTCCGGGTTCCGGGCTCGTGGCCGGCAGCCGCCCCTCCCGCTGCACCCACTTGCACGTCTCGACGCCGCGCCACCGACGCGATCCTTCAGCCGGCAATGGCAATCAGCGCCGTTACTCTTACCTAGGTTGCACACTGGAGCGCGTCAAAAAAAAATCGGGTGCCCACGCTCCCCCATTGTTTAGGAATGCTCCTTTGGGTGGATTGTATCTACCTTTCGTGGGGGTTCAGGCCCCTCACCGGACCTCCCGATGGGGGCTGCCATAGTGCACAAACGCGCTCTCGGTCGCGAGATCGAGGTGGCCTCGGTCGCAAGCCCCTTCCGACCGGTCCTATCGGTAATAACCCGGATTTGCGGAACGGGGCGACCGATTGGCTCCCAATTCCAGGAATCTCCAGGATTCCCACCCATCCCAAATCAAGCAGACACCCCAGTTTGACGATGGAGAAGACACTGGGCAGTGTCCGCGCCGTCTTGTGTGGTCTGAGAGGATACTAGCGCTCTCGGCGACCGCGGGCTTCTGGCAATACAGTTAATGCGCGAAGTGTGCGCAGCCCGAAGAAGATTCAGGTGGACCCTGCCAGCTTGGACCAGACCCGGCTCAAACTCCAGTGGTGCTTTAAGGAGGGACGCGATGAAACGCCTGTTAAGTGTCGCGCTTTTTGCGGCGACGCTGGCAGCGCTAGCAGCTAGCACGGCCCGGGCCAGCTACTGCGGCGCAGCCAGATTTCGCTGCTTGAAGCCGGCCTGCTGCTCCCCGGCGCAGTGCTGCGAAATGCAGACGTGCACGGTCATGAAGACCTGCCGCCAGGTGGTCTTCGAGAAACGACAGTACACCTGCTATAAGACGTGCTACGAGCGCGTTTGTGTGCCCAAGACCGTCGAGTGCGTGAAGTACGTGCCGGAGACCTGCTACCGGGACTGCACCTACACGGTGTGCAAGCCGGTGTGGGAAACTCGCGTGCGGACGTGCAACTACACGGTCTGCAAGCCGGTGTGGGAGACCCGCACGAAGAACATCTGCTACACCGTCTGCAAGCCGGTGTGGGAGACGCGCACGAAGAACATCTGCTACACGGTCTGCAAGCCGGTGTGGGAGACCCGCACGAAGAACATCTGCTACACGGTCATGAAGCCGGTCTACGAGACCCGCACGAAGAACATCTGCTACACGGTCTGCAAGCCCGTCTACGAGACCCGCACCAAGGACATCCACTACACGGTCTGCAAGCCGGTGTGGGAGACCCGCACGAAGAACGTCTGCTACACCGTCTGCAAGCCGGTCTACGAGACCCGCACCCGCGACATCCACTACACGGTCTGCAAGCCGGTGTGGGAGACCCGCACCAAGGACATCTGCTACACCGTCATGAAGCCGGTGTGGGAGACCCGCACCAAGAACATCTGCTACACCGTCATGAAGCCGGTCCACGAGACGCGCGAGCGGGTCTGCCGCTACACGGTCTGCAAGCCGGTGTGGGAAACGCGCACCAAGGACGTCTGCTACACGGTCTACAAGCCGGTGAAGGAGACCCGTTACCGCGACGTCTGCTACACGGTCTGCAAGCCGGTTCACTACACGAAGACGGTGAAGGTTTGCTCGGGCCACTGGGAAACGCGCGACGTCGCGTGCTGCGCCCCGGCGGCGTGCGATCCGGCGACCTGCAAGCCGGCCGCCTGCGACCCGGTGCGCCAGTGCCGCGTCTGGGTGCCGGAGATCTGCGAGAAGCAGGTCCAGTGCGTGAAGTACGTGCGTGAAACCTGCACGAAGAAGGTGCCCTACACGGTCTGCAAGATGGTGCCCGAGCAGCGGGTAAAGACCTGCACCTACAAGGTTTGCCGGATGGTGCGCGAGTGCCGCGAGAAGCGGATCCCGTACACCGTCTGCAAGATGGTGCCGGAGCAGCGGGTGCGGACCTGCACCTACAAGGTCTGCAAGATGGTGCCCGAGCAGCGGGTGAAGACCTGCACCTACCGCGTCTGCAAAATGGTGCGCGAGAACCGCGTCAAGCAGTGCACCTATACGGTCTGCAAGATGGTGCCCGAGCAGCGGGTGAAGACCTGCACCTACCGCGTCTGCAAAATGGTCCGCGAGAACCGCGTCAAGCAGTGCACCTACACGGTCCGAAAAATGGTCCGCGAGAACCGCGTCAAGCAGTGCACGTACCGCGTCTGCAAGATGGTGCCCGAGCAGCGGGTGAAGACCTGCACCTACAAGGTCTGCCGCATGGTGCGCGAGAATCGGGTGAAGCAGTGCACCTACCGCGTGTGCAAGATGGTGCCCGAGCAGCGGGTGAAGACCTGTACCTACCGCGTCTGCAAGATGGTCAAGCAGACGTGCACCAAGGAGGTGCCCTACAAGGTCTGCAAGATGGTCAAGCAGACGTGCGTGAAGCGGGTGCCCTACACGGTCTCTAGGCCTGTGCACTACACCAAGACCATCCAGTGCGTGCAGTTAGTGCCCAAGAAGGTCCCCTACACCGTGACCTGCCGCGTGCCGAAGGTGGTCTGCAAGCAGGTGCCGGTGAAGGTCTGCTGCCCGGTGGTTCGCTGCTGCGAGCCGGCGGCCTGTGAACCCGCCGCCTGCGAGCCTGCTGCCTGCAACTGAGCACCCAACGAGCACCCGCCTCCTTCCACCGGGGCGGGCCTGGTCCGAAACCCAAGCGGCGACCCACCCCCCGGGATTGGGTCGCCGCTTTCCTTTCGCGCGTTACGGCGTAGCGGAGGATTTCGGCGAGTTGGGAGGCTGTATGACCCGGGATTGCCGGGAATCCCGCTGTGTGGGGCTTTTTTCGGCGTAGGACGGGAGGTGAACTCACGGCGAGAGGAGCGATACCTTGCTTCGCCGGATGCGGAACAGGAGAATGGCCGTTTGAGAAGCCCCGAGGTGTGGCCATGAAGAATCCAGCGGGCCTGACGGGCGCAGCCGTGGCAGTCACGTGTTGCGTCGCCTTGATTTGCTGCTCGGCCGTGGCCGGCGACGTGACGCTCGTCGAGAACGGCGCGGCGAAGCTGCCGGTGGTCGCCGGCAGCGTGGCCGAGCCGGCCGAGGAGCTGCGCGACTATCTGCACAGAATCTCCGGTGCCGACGTCGAGCTGGCCGCGCCGGGCAAGACGGCCCGGGGCATCTACGTGGGGCTGGCCGCGGACTTTCCCGGGAAGGCGTTCGATGCGGTCGCAGCCCTGGGGCCGGAAGGCTTCCTGATTCGCAGCGACGGGCAGAACGTCTACTTGATTGCCGGGCAGCCGCCGGGCGTGCAGCACGCGGTGACCACCTTCTTGCACGAATTGGGTTGCCGGTGGTTCTTTCCCGGGCAGACGTGGGAAGTCGTCCCGCGGCAGAAGACGATCCGCGGAGCGTGGAACCTGCGCGAAACCCCCGACTTTCCCGTGCAGCGGAGCATCTGGCCCGCTTACGGCCAGTACCCCCGGAACCGGCGGGATTGGGATGCATGGAATCGGCACAACCGCATGGGCGGTCCGGCGCCGGTGGTGATCCACCACACGTTCAACGGGCTCGATCCCGAAACCGACTTCGAGGAACACCCGGAATGGTTCGCCCTGGTCGACGGCAAGCGCCAGCCGACCAAGCCGTGCTATTCGCATCCGGACGTGCTGCGGCGGGCGATCGAGTTCGCGAAGAAGCGGGCCGCGGACGGGGCGGCGATGGTCCCCATGAGTGCGCCCGACGGGCTGGGTTTCTGCGAGTGCCCGCGGTGCCTGGCCGTGTTAAAGGGGGCCGAGCCGTTCAAGGACCGCGGCGCCCTTTGGGGCCGGCGCAGCGACGGCGTGCTGGTCAACGTCACGTCGGAAACGCTGTTCCGGCTGGTCAACGGGGTGGCGGCCGCGGTGGCCGAGGAGTATCCGCAGGTGCGCGTCGGCTGTTATGCTTACAGCGCGTACTCCCACCCGCCCACTTTCAAGATGCACCCGAACGTCTACATCCAAACCACGACGGCTTACCGCCGAACGCCTCTCTCGCTCGAGGCGCAACTGGCCGCGTGGGGCGAGAAGACCGACTCGCTGGGTATCCGTGAGTACTACAGCGTCTTCCAGTGGGACTGGGAGGAGCCGTATCCGGGCAAAGTGCGGCCCGACCGGCTGAAGCGCGACCTACGATTCTACCACGATCGTGGCGTGACGGCGATCAATGCGGAGGCATCGAACAACTGGGGCCCGCGGGGTCTGGGGTACTACCTCGCCGCGCAGCTCATGTGGGATCTCGATGCGGACGTTTCCGCGCTGCTGAAGGATTTCTATCAAGAGGCGTTTGGCCCCGCGGCGCAAGCCGCCGAGCGGTACTACGTCCGCTGGTACGGCCCGGCCGCAGCGACGCGGGACCACGAGCCGGCCGTCGCAAGCGAGGCACCGGCGCGCGACGAGGAGGACCCAAGAGTCGCGTCTCTCGAACAGTTGCGGGCCGCTTTCCTCGATCTCGACGAAGCCGCCCGGTTGGTCGAAGGCCACCCGGGTTACCGGGAAAGGGTCGACCACCTGCGAATGTACCTGCACTACTTGTGCCTCCGGCAGCGGCTGCGTCAGGCGGACGCTCGCAACGACCGGGAAGGCACCCTGGCGGCGATTCAAGCCGAGACCATCTTCGGCGGGCGGCTGAACGACACCAACATGACGCACGCCCGGCCGCTGATCGGCAAGGCATTCCTACGGCGCTTCCGCAAGTACGAAGCCCTCCTGGCCACGCTGCCGGAAGAGAACCGGGAGGCGAAGCTCTGGCGCCGCCTGGGCACGCCACCGACACACGAAGAGCTGGACCGGCTTTGGCACGAAGACGCGCGGTTCTTGGAGACGGCAAGATGAGACACAACAAGCCGCGCAGCTCCAGCCTGCCTTTCGGCAGGCGCTCTTGCCCACCCGGGCAGCCTAAAGGCCGGACTCCAACAAAGAGTCGCTGCCTGGGAATGTGCCCACTGTCTTGACGCGCCGGTGCCCTACTCGATCACCTTGAACACGTGATCGTGCTCCCGGGCGTGCTCGGCGACCTTCATGCCAACCGACTGGCCGACGGTGGCCTCCTCGACCGGCTGGCCGTCGATCTGCATCGAGTCGACCTTCTGGGTGAAGTCGGAGGTGTGGCCTTTGACGTGGATCGTGTCACCCACCGACAGGGTGTCCTGGGTGATTTCGATGGCGGCCACGCCGATCTTCGAGAAATAGTGAGTTACCCGACCGAGCTCCACTTCTGCCATGGGACCGTCCTCCTGTTTCGGGTGTTCTGGGGGGAAAGGGGGGACGGGGCTGATTTGTGCGAAGCCGGGCACCGACCGAAGGTTGGTCGCGGGCCGTTCCGGCAAATTAGCCTCGTCCCCTTTTTCCCGCACGTGCCCGCGGCGCAGCTCGACCCGGGCACCGCAGTCGCAGCGGATCGAGTGCCCGAACTGAAAAAGCGTCACGTCAAAACCGGCGCCGCACCGAGGGCAAGTAATGGCCATGGAATCAGACTGCAAATTGAAAATTGAAGAGGGCGTGACCATCAGGCCAATTTGCATTTTTCAATTTACAATTTGCATTTTACCATTCCTCCCCCACCAACATCACCACCAGCCGCCTTGGCCCGTGGACGCCCAAGATGAGGATCTTCTCGATGTCGGCCGTGCGGCTGGGGCCGGTGATGATCACGTGCTCGCCGGTCAGCCCGGGGTCGGCGGCCGTCGCGGCCACGTCGTCCCAGGCGGCCGGCATGTGCTCGGCAAGTTGGCCCGTCTTGGCCACGACGATGCTTACCGGCGGCAGGTAGCACATCAGGCGCTCCTGGGCCGTGGGGCAGGCCACCAGGCAGCTCCCAGTATCGGCCAGGAGCCGCTCGGCCGCCACCAGCCCGGCCGGCAGGTCGGCGATCCGCGCCGGCGGCCAGCTCTCGTCCACCCAGCCGATCCGCTCCGGCGGGATGCCCGCGGTGATCTGCCGAGTCAACAGGGTGTCGACTGCGCCGATGGCAACCCATTCCGAGCGGTCCATCAGTTCGACGAGCTTCGCCCGGGCGTCGTCCATGCCCTCGCAACGGATGATCTCGCCCTGCACCGCCTCCAGCTCGTTGATGAACCGCAGAGCCAGCGCGGCCGGGTCGCTGGTGGCCCGGGGCCAGACCTCGGGCACCGGCGGCGGCTCCGGCGACGCGGCCTTGGAGACTTCGCTCCGGATACGCTGCAGGATGGCGTCGCGGCTGGACATAGTCGGAATGATGAATGATGAAGTATGAACGATGATAGCCGCGGGCGGAAGCCCGCGGAGCGTGGCAGCGGCGGCCGTGCCTCTCAACAACCGGTTCGGGCGTCAGAGTCTCTTTCTTTTCATTGGCAATGACCTCTGTGTCCCTCCGCGTCCTCTGTGGTGTTAATCCTTCTCCTCCGGTTTCACCTCCTCCCCGTGCTGCTTCCACCAGTTGCGAAACGCCGGACCGGGCACTTTCGGCAGCTCGCGCCCCCGGGTCCATGCCCCTAGCTTGCCTGGGTGCCAGGGGAGGTACTTTGCGAGGCGGACGCCAAGTCGCACGGCCGCCATGGCCAGGGCGTACCGCCGCGGTCCTCGCATGGCCCAGGACCATGCCCGCCACGTGAGCCGGTCGGTCCAGGAGTTCATCGGCGACGGCTCGTTGACGGCCCGGTGGCGCAGGTGGACGAGCTGGTGGGGGATGTCGATTTTCACCGGGCAGACCTCGTTGCACGCCCCGCAGAGCGACGAAGCGAACGGCAGCGTGCCCGCCTTGTCGAGCCCTTGCAGGTGCGGCACGATGATCGAGCCGATCGGCCCGGGGTAAACCCACCCATAGGCCCAACCGCCCGTCCGCCGGTAGACCGGGCAGGCATTCAGACACGCCCCGCAGCGGATGCAGTAGAGCGCCTGCCACGCGGCCGGGTCTTTCAGGATGTTGGTCCGCCCGTTGTCGAGGATCACGACGTAGAGCTTCTTGCCGGGGACCGGGCCGTGGATGAGGTGTGTGTAGGTGGTCAGCTTCTGCCCCGTGCCGCTGCGGGCCAGGAGGTTCAGGAACACGGGCAGGTGGCGGATGCTGGGCAGGACCTTCTCGATGCCCATCGTGGCCACGTGCACCGGCGGCGTGGAGGTCGAAAGGCCGCCGTTGCCCTCGTTCTCGATCAGGACCATGGTGCCGGTGTCGGCCATCGCGAAGTTGACCCCCGACATGCCCATGTCGGCCTTCAGGTACTCCTCGCGGAGGTGCTGTCGGGCCACGTTGGTCAGATGCTTGTGCTCGGCCGAGAAGGGCTCGCCGAGCTTCTCCTGGAAGATTCGCCCCACCTCGGCGGCCGAGAGGTGCAGGGCGGGCGTGACGATGTGCGTGGGCCGCTGCTCGGCCAGCTCGACGATGTACTCGCCCAGGTCGGTCTCGACCGAGCGGATTCCGGCCGCGCGGAACTTGTGCGCAAGCTCCATTTCCTCGGTGACCATCGACTTGCCCTTCACCACCCGCTTCACCCCGTGCTCCCGGGCAATGTCGAGCACCAGCCGGTTGGCCTCCTCGGCGTCGCGGGCCCAGAGCACGGTGGCCCCCCGGGCGGTGATCTTCTGCTCGAACTCGACCAGCAGCCTGTCGAGGTTCGCGATCGCGTACTCCTTAATCCGATGGGCCGCCTCGCGCCACTCCTGGAAATAAGGGATCTCCGCGGCCACAGCCCGGTTGTGCTTGGTCGAGCGCTCGGCCGCCTCCCCCAGCGCCACCGACCCGCGCGGCTCGTAGAGGCCCTTGTTCTCGTCCTTGAGGAAGTGGGCGCCTTCGAGATTGAAGGGGTGGGTGGCCATGGGGGATTAGGAGTTGGGGATTGGGGAATGGGGATTAGGGATCGGGGAATGATAGCCGCGGGCGGAAGCCCGCGGAGCGTTGTGGTTTCAAGTCGAGCTTCCTCATAGCGGCGATTTTCAACCGCGGGCCGCAAGCGGCCCCGCTAGACGATACGCTCTCACTCCACCCCCGCGTCCAACACCTCGGCAATGTGCATCACCCCGACGTTCTTTGTATCCTCGCGCCGCTTGAGCATCCCGCCGATGTGCATCAGGCAGCTTATGTCGTTGGAGACCACGTACTCGGCCCCCGTCTTGGCGATGTTTTCGACCTTGGTGGCGCCCATGGCCAGCGAGGTGCCGGGCATCTTCACGCTGAACGTGCCGCCGAACCCGCAGCACTCCTCGATGTCCTCCAGCTCGCGGTAGTCCACGTCGCGGACGTTCTTCAAGAGCGTCATCGGCGGGTCGACCACGCCCAGCTCGCGCCGGCCGTGGCAACCGATGTGCAACGTGACGCTGTGCGGGAACCGGGCCCCGGTCTCCGTGATGCCGAGGACGTCGTGCAAGAACTCGGTCAGCTCGAACACCCGGCGGCCCACGCCGACGATTTCCTCGCTCGGGTCGACGTGCCCGAAAAACACCCGGCACATGGCCGTGCACGAGCCCGAGGGGCAGACGATCCACCGGTGCTCGGCGAATACCCGGCAGAAGTGCCGGATTACGCTCCGTGCCTCCTCCCAGTAGCCCGAGTTGAACGCCGGCTGCCCGCAGCACGTCTGCTCCTCGGGATAGACGACCGGCACGCCGTGGCGCGTCAACAGCCTCGCGGTGGCCCGGCCGATCTCGGGATAGAACTGGTCGATGTAGCAGGGGATGAACAACGCGACCGGCCCGCCCGGCCGGTAGGGCGGGTCGTCTTGTCGAGGGGCGTGCGCGGGAGGCGTCGAGCGACTCATGGGTACGCCGTCGTCTGGCGAAACGTTGCGTACGACGGCCTTCCAAGGCCGTCGGCGTGGCAGCCAAGCTTTCGACGGCCTTGGAAGGCCGTCGTACTTTGCATGGCCAAACGGTGACGGGTTTCTTTATAGCAGTCCACCGCGCCCCTGGCCAGTAGGTGCGAAGTCGGGTAGGATAGCCGCAACGCCGTCCGTAGGGACAGGCGGCTCGCCTGTCCCGCGAAGCCCGTACCGTCGGAACCCCTTCATGCCCAACCCCCGAGCCTGGCTCTGCTGGAGCAGCGGCAAGGACAGCGCCTGGGCCCTGCACGTGGTCCGCCAACAGGGCGAGGTCGACGTGGTGGGGCTGCTCAGCACCGTGACGGAGCCGTACGACCGCGTGTCGATGCACGGCGTGCGGCGCGAGCTGCTCGAAGCGCAAGCCGCGGCGGCCGGACTGCCGCTCATACAGGTGACGATTCCGGAGCGGTGCTCCAACGAAACGTACGAAGCCGCGATGCGCGAGGCGGTCGAGCGAGCCCGAGCCGACGGAGTCACCGAGATGATCTTCGGCGACCTGTTCCTCGAAGACGTTCGCCAGTATCGCGAGCGCCAGCTTTCGGGCACGGGGATCGCGCCACGGTTCCCGCTCTGGGGGCTCGATACCGACCGGCTCGCTCGCGAGATGATCGCCAGCGGCCTGGTGGCCTACGTCACGTGCCTCGACCCGCGCAAAGTACCGCGGGAGCTGGCCGGCTGCCGCTACGACGAATCGCTGCTTAAGCGGCTCGGCCCGGGGGTGGATCCGTGTGCGGAGCAGGGCGAGTTCCACACCTGCGTGACCGCCGGCCCGATGTTCCGCCGGCCGATCGATGTGGAACCGGGCGAGACGCTCCAGCGCGACGGGTTCGTGTTCGCTGATCTCAAGCTCGCGGGCAACCGGACCTGAGGCATTTGGAGTGCGGCGATTCATCGCCGCTTTCTGGGGACCGCCGGCTTCCTCCCGCGTCGGGCGCGCACGGCTAGAGGAGCGCGCGGACGGCGACTCTGCCAAAGGGAAGAGAAAGCGGCGATGAATCGCCGCACTCCAAAGCCGGGGGTTGACACAGCGGCCTGCGCCGGTGCATTATGGCGGGGTTGCCCTGGGCCCCCCTCTTTCGCTATTCGCATCTCCCTGTTTGAAATCCATGCGCACGTTCTTTTTGGCCACGGTGGTGGTTCTGTTGTTCGCGGGCGGCTACTTGGCCGGTCGATGGGCAACGGGGCCGGACTCCGAGCCCGCTGACGACAACGTCGCCGAGCGCCCGCCGCCCCAGCGGATCGTCTCCACGGCCCCGAACCTTACCGAGGTCCTGTTTGCTCTGGGCGTGGGGGATCGGGTGGTCGGGGTGACGCCCTACTGCAACCATCCGCCCCAGGCCCGCGACCTGCCGAAGATCGGCGGGCTGCTGGACCCCAACTTCGAGGCCCTGGTGGCGCTCGAGCCCGACCTGGTCGTGCTGCTGCAATCGGCCGCCCACCACCGCCCGGCGCTGGAACGTCTGGGGTTAAAAACCCTGGTCGTGCCGCACCGGAACCTGGAGGGCATGTTGCAGGCGATCACCATGCTGGGCACGGCGGTGGGGCGAGAGGAGCAGGCCGAGCGGATCGTGGCCGACTTCCGCAAGCGCCTGGGGCGGGTCGAGCAGCGGGTTGCCGGACGAGGGCGGCCCCGTGTGCTCGTGGTCATCGAGCGGGATTACGCCGCGGGGCTCGATTCGATGACCGTGGCCGCGTCCGACGCCTCGTACGACCTCTACGATCGGGTGATCGAGATCGCCGGTGGCCAGAACGCCTGTCCGAGGACCGCGGCGCCGTTTCCGCCCGTCTCGACCGAGGGCCTCCTCTGGATGAACCCCGAGGTCATTGTCGAACTGGTCCCGCCCGCCGCCGAGCGTTCGCTGGACCTCGAAGCGATCCGCCGCCAGTGGCAAGAGCTGCCCGAGCTTGAGGCCGTCAAGAACGGCCGGGTCTACGTGATCGACGACGACTTCGCGATGATCCCCGGCCCGCGGTTCGTGCGCCTGATCGAGAAGCTGGCGAAGCTGCTGCACCCGGAGGTGGAGTGGCGCGCGGATTAGGGATTAGGGGTTAGGTACTACCGATTGATAGCCGCGGGCGGAAGCCCGCGGGGCGTTGCAGTCTCAGCCCACCCTGAGCCGAGAGCAAAGAAGAAGCCATCATCTCCAATGCACGAGACCTTCGAGCACACCGCCGACCTGGGCCTGAGGATTCGCGCTGGCGATTTGCCGGGGCTGTTTGCCGAGGCCGGCAGGGCCCTGTTCTCGGCGATCGTGGAAGACCTCGGCAGCGTGTGCCCGGCGAGCGAGCTGCAGCTCAGCATCGAGGCCGAGCTGCTCGACGAGCTGCTGCGGGACTGGCTGGCCGAGCTGCTCTACCGGTTCCACTCCGAGCGGATGCTCTTCTCGCAGTTCGACGTGGCGCTGGAGGGCACCGTGCTAACGGCCACGGCCCGGGGCGAGCCGGTCGATGCGGACCGTCACACCATCGAGGGCGAGCTGAAGGCCGTCACCTACCACGGGCTGAGGGTCGAGCAGGAGCCCGACGGAACCTGGCTGGCCGAGGTGATCGTGGACACGTAGAGGAGAAGTCTCACCACGGAGGCACGGAGGACACGGAGAATCGGACTGGGTTTGGAACCACCGATCAACACAGATAAACACGGATGACGTATCCAGGCAGGCTTGGATTCCACCCGAAATGGTATCCGTGTTTATCTGTGTTCATCCGTGGTTTCTGTCTTCCCTGTGCCCTCCGCGTCTCCGTGGTGCGTTTAAGCTACTTATTCCACTCCTCGATCTGCTTCTCGATCCGCTCGAAGTCGAAGTTCGGGCGAGGCTCGTAGTCCTGGTGGGCCTTGAGGTCTTCGATGGCGGGCGTCTTCGAGGGCACACCCCCCTCCGGCACTTCGATGCCGGCAATCCACACGATGCCGTTTAGGACGAAGGTGCGGAAGCTGTCGCAGGCCCAGTTCCAGTGCCAGTGGCCACCGGTGAATCCCATGCCCCGGCCGCCGTCGGGCCGCTCGACGACCCAGCCAAGGTGCTCGGGCATCCCCTTGCGTGCCCGCACGGTCGGGTTGCCGCTGTGGGCCCCGTCGGGCCGTTCCCGCGTGCTGTCGGGGGGAATCGCGGTGAGCACCGCCGTGACCCCCTTCATGTCGTCCACGAACCGCATGTGGTAGTACCACTCGTCATTGATCGTGAACGGCTTCAGCCCCCGGGCCGTGGGATGGTCGGGGAACTCCTTGAACTCGGCATTCCAGTGGGGGTTAACCGACCAGAACGGCTCGAAGTAGCCGCCGATCCACTCCTTTAGCAATTCCCCCGACCGGTCCTTGGGCGTCTCGACCGCGTAGTGCAGGCAGGCCAAGCCCACGCCCTTCTTCATCAGCGGGGCCACTTCATCGAGGTGGGGGATGATCGGGTTTCCGCCCCCGCCGTCGGCGAACACCACGATGGCGGCAGCGTCGGCCAGGGCCTCAGGGTTGTCAGGCCACTTGTGCTTATAGACCACGGTCTCGACCTTGTCCGGCATGGCCTCTTCGAGGCACTTGGCCAGCAACATGCTGCCTGCGTAGTGCTCATGGGCCGCGTAGCCGTGACTGGGCCGCCCGGCGATGAACACGATCTTCTTCTTCGCCGGGCCCTTCATTTCCTGAACGGCCTTGAATTCCTTGAGCCGGATGTTGCGGAACTCGATTTTCATGGGCGGCCCCGCGTGAAGCTGCAAGGCGATCAGCCCGTCCGCGCGCCGCATCTCGACGTCGTCGTCCGTCACGTCGACCATCGTATGGCCGTTGATCGACTGGGTAATGTGATTGCCCTTGGCGGTGATGTGGTACTCGTTCCAGCCGTCGAGATCGATCTTCGCGAGCAGCTCCTTCGAGTCGCCCACGCTGCCGACCACCTTGGGCTTATGGTCCTCGCCGATGACGGTCTTCTGGCCGCGCTGGGCGAGGATGCCGCGGTACTTTTCGCCGTAGAGGATGCCGGTGTAGGGCTCACCGTCGATGTCGGCCTGGTATCCGCCGATGACCCATTTACCCCACTTCTCGGGCTCCTCCCAGCTTCTAAACTGGATGCCCGAGTTGTGGTTCCGCATCCGGTACTCGACCCTAAGCTCGAAGTCGGCCGGCTTGCCGCCGCGCCAGATGAGGAAGGTGTTACCCTTGGTGGGGTTGTCCGGGGTGGTCTCGCCCACGATGCAACCGTCTTCCACGCGCCAGAAGGCCGGGTTGCCGTCCCAGCCCTCCAGCGTCTTGCCGTCGAAGATCGGGCGGAAGCCCTCCTCGGCCGCCGGCGCAACAAGCGGCACTGCCGCCACACACGCGAGCGTCAGGAAACACACGGGGGGCGAGCATCTCATGGGGGTGTCCTCCGGGGGCGATGCTGGGGGAAGGCCAAGTCTCGGCGGGAGCTGCTCAGGGCAGCACATGGAACCATTGTAATCGGCCCGTTTCCGAGGCGTCAAACGGCCGTTTGGGAGTGCGGCGACTCGTCGCCACTTTCCGTGCCGGATGGGAGTTCCTCAATTCCCTGGAAGTGAGGAAAGCGGTGGCAAGTCACCGCACTCCAAGACTGGCAGGCGTGGCCGAAAATCCTCACCCCCAAGGTCGTGATGCCGTTTGACGACGGCCGGTTCCGGTCCCGGCAAGGCCGTCCGAGAGAGTCGTTGCGTCGTAAATACTTACTATAAAACGAGTTACGGCTCTATGCCCTCGGGCCTCGCCGCCTCCCCACATCGCCGGTATGCACCTTGCAACCCTTGGCCGGCACCCCTTCTCCCGGCGTCCTCGTTCCCAACCGACTCCGCCGCTGCGAATCCCCGAGGACCCTATGAGCCACGTCGAGGAAATCAACGACCTTGGTCGCCTGGACGACTACCGGCTGCTGTGGAACGCCCTCTGGCCCGAGACCCCGGGGGCCTCGTTTTTCCACTCGCTCGATTGGCTTCGGACCTTCTGGCGGCACTTCGGCGACGGCCAGCGGCTCCGGGTGCTGGTGGTCCACGGGCCGGAGCGGCCGCTGGGCATCCTGCCGCTGGTCGTGCGGACCGAGAAGACCCGGGTGGGGCGCCTGCGCGTGCTGAACTACCCGCTGCACGATTGGGGCACGTTCTACGGCCCGATCGGCCCGAACCCCACGGCCACGCTGCTGGCCGGCCTGCGCCACGTCCGGCGATCGCCTCGCGACTGGGACCTGCTGGACTTGCGCTGGGTCGACCGTCATGGCGTGGACCACGGGCGCACGCCCACGGCCATGCAGCAAGTCGGGCTGCCCTGCCGCCCGCAGGCATGGGCCCAGGCCGCCATGGTCGAACTCACGGGGAGCTGGGAGGAGTATTGGCAGGGCCGGCCAAAGAAGTTCCGCCACAACGCCGAGCGGTGCCGCCGGCGCCTGGCCGAGCGCGGCAAAGTCGAGCTGGTCCGCTACCGCCCCGAGGGAAGCGCCTACGGCGACGACGACCCGCGCTGGGACCTTTACGACGCCTGCCTACGGATCGCCAAGAGCAGTTGGCAAGGTGCTTCGACCAGCGGCACCACGCTTTGCCACGGCTGCGTCTGCGACTACCTCCGCGATACGCATTTGGCGGCGGTCCGGGCCGGGGCGGCCGACCTCTGCCTGCTAATGCTCGACGGGCGCCCGATCGCGTTTATCTACCACTACCAGTACCAAGGGCGGGTGTACGGGCTACGCAAGGGGCACGATCGGGAGTTCGCATGTTTCGGGCCGGGTATCGTGCTTCAGCAGATGGTCCTCGAAAACAGCTTCCGCCGGCGCGACTGCCTGTACGACATGGGGGTGGGTTCGCTGGGGGTCAAGCGGCACTGGCAAACCACGCTGGCCGCGAGCTACCGCTACACGCACTTCCCCCTGAGTTCGCCGCGCACGCAACTCCTGCGCATGAAGCGCTGGCTGGTCGAGCGGTTTGCCGGCCCGCAGGTGGCATGTGCGTAGCCGTTTGCGGCTTCGCAATCCCGCGATCAGCCGCGGCGTTCCGCGTTGGCCCCGCCTTCTTCGGGCTTGGCCTCTTCCCGCTTGCGGAACCATGCGCAGAACGGCTGGTATCCCATCAGCAGGGCGAACGCGCCGGATGCTGCCGCGAGGAAGCCGAGAGGGCTGATGGGGTTGAGTTCTGCGCCGAAGGGCAATAGCGACAGCGCCAGTAGCCCGACCATGCTCCCCACGATGCCCAGGAGCAGGACCGAAAGGGACCCGGAGGGCTCCCGGACGGGCAGCAGCGCCTTGGCCAGCAGCCCCGCCAGCGCACCGAAGCCGACCCAGATCAACACGACGTTGACCCAGTGCTGGGCCTGCTGTGAGAGCTCCAGTTCGGGCATGGCAGCACCTCGAAAAAGGGGCCGAAAAAGGGACCAGGTTTATTTTTTGTCCGCAAAAAATAAACCTGGTCCCTTTTTCGGCGCCCTCACGCTACTGACGCCCACGGGGTTCGATTGCCCATGGACGCCAGCAACGAAGGGCGCCGTCCCCCCCGACGCCCTCGGCGCGGGCGGCTGCGGGCGGGATCCCCCGATAGTTCCCAGCCGGGCCGGCAACGCGCCGTTGGCCGTTCGGCGTAATTCGTGTCGTCGTGCCCGGCTACGGTTGCAGGGCGGCTTGCTGGCCGGCGTATTCCCTCAGCGCCGTGGCTTCCCGGGCGAGCTTGAACTCCGGCCCTGGCGGGAAGTACTGCACGTCGTCGGTCAGGTAGTAGGGGCTGGGCAGCACTTGACCGCCCACCTCAACCTGACAGCCGGTCAGGGCGGCCGGCAGCAGGAGTGCCAGCCCGCACATCAAGATTCGCACGCGCCGCTTTGTGTCAGACCAAGGCCGCATGGACCCCTCCGTTTGGTTACCCGGCCGATCAGTTCGCCCGGGCTTCCCCAGTTGACTGGACAGACAAACCCGCTCCCACCCATACAGTGGTCACGATCGTTATCGTCCGACACAACCCGCAAACTTTAGCGCGGGCAGAAGCGGGGGCCTCCGAGGGTGGGTGGTCACGCCATGTATTGGGGGACACGAAAAAGGGACCAGGTCTATTTTTTGTCCGCAAAAAATAGACCTGGTCCCTTTTTCGCGGGACGCTCACGTCGTAGGATCAATAGTAGCGCGGAACTTCGGGACGGGCCGGCGCGTCACCCTGTCCCGAGAGGGCAGCGACTTCCCGCGGGAGCAGAGATCATGGCACGCCACCCCTCCACCACCCGGCCGATCTGCAGCGAGCGGGTCCCACCACGCAGCGCGGCCGCGGCCGTCCTGCTGTTCGCCCTGGCGTTGTGGACGGGCGGGACCTTCGCCGAGCCGTGTTTGGCCCAGCTCGAACGACACACGCCCACGCTGCGCTACCACGCGGCTTTCAGCGCTTTCTACGAGGGGGAGTACGCCGACGCCTTGGACGTCTTCCGGGACGAGGCCCGCGGGGCCATCAAGACGCCCCAGTCGCGATGGATCGACTCGATCTGCTACGAGACCATGGTCGGCGAGTGCTACTACCAGATGGGGCACTTGCGCGAGGCACTGGAGCACTACACGGCGGCGCTGGGGTTGTTCTCGGGTTTTTCGGATTGGATGATCCGGGTGAACTTCCCGCCCGCGATACGTCCTTCCTCGCTGCAGGTGCAGATTCCCTGGGGCGCCAGCACGCGCCAGTCCCGCCAGGGTCAATACCCTACCGAGATGCTGGTGGGCCAGGGGCAGATCGACAACAACGAGCCGTTCCGGCGGGGCGGCGTAGTGCAGCAGGCGATCCTGTATCCGATCCAGCCGCAGGAGATCGTGCGCTGCACGACCTTGGCGATCCGGCGCCGGGCGGAGCTGTTGGGGCCCGCCGGTCCCTATGACCCGCTCACGGCCGAGGTGCTTGCCCGCTTGCAGCGGCGGCCCGGCCCGCCCAACCATTGGTCCGAGGCATGGATCGACGTCGAGCTGGGGCTGGCCCTTTCGGCGGCGGGCAAGGCGCCGCAGGCCATCCCCTACTTGCAGCGCGGACTGGTGGCCGCGGGCGAGTACGACCACCAGATGACCAGCATCGCCCTGTTGGAGTTGGGGCGAATCGCCCTGTCGCAGGCCAACTACCCGGCCGCGCTGAAGTACTTCGAAGAGGCCACGTACGCGGCGGTGTTTTACCCCGACCTGGGTGTGCTCGAGGAGGCGTTTCGCGGCGCGGCCCTGGCCTATCAGCTCGCCGCGCGCAAAGGGGTTTACGAGCCGCTGGCCGTGGCGGCCCAATGGGCCAAGGTCAAGGGCTACCGCCAGCTCGAGGCATCGCTCTGGCTCTCGCTGGCCGAGAACTACGCGGGCCTGGGCGACGCCGCCCACGCCGCGGGCATGTTGGACCAGGCCGCCCGGGCCATCGGGCGACGCCGCATGGGTCAGGGCGTGATCGGCAACCGGCTGAACTTCCTCCGGGCCGTGGTCCTCTTTCAGCAGAAGCGCATCGCCGAAGGCGACGCCGCCCTGGCCACGTCGATGCAGTTCATGCAGCACGGCTCGTTCTGGCTGTTCCACATCTCGCTGGCCGATGCGCTCTATACGTCCGGAACGGCGTCGCCCCGCGTGGCCGAGGAGCTGTACGAGCAGGTGCTCCGCGATCCGCAGCCGGCCGACTGGACCCACAGCCCGATGGAGTCGTTGGCGTCGCTGGTCGCGCCGCACCCCCTGCCCTTTGAGCACTGGTTCGAGGTGGCATTGGAGCGTCGGGCCCACGAGAAGGCCCTGGAGATCGCCGACCGGGCCCGGCGCCATCGCTTCTTTGCTTCGCTGCCGTTTGGCGGGCGGCTCGACGCGCTGCGGTGGATCCTCGAGGCCCCCCCGTCGGTCTTAAGCGACCAGGCCCGGCGCCATCGCCGCGACCTGTTGGCCGACTACCCCCTCTACGAGCAGCTCGGCCAGCAGGCCCGGGCCCTGCGCCAGCAGTTCCGCTCGCAGCCGCTGGTGGCCGACACTCAGAAGAAGCTGATCGACCAGAGCAAGCAGCTCGAGGAGCTGGCGAAGCTCAGCCTGCTCCGCGAGGCGATTCTGCGCCAGATCGCCGTGTCGCGCAAGCCGGGCGAGCTGGTCTTTCCGCCGCTTCGCACGACCCAGTCGATCCAACAGTCGCTCGGCGACGGTCAGGCCATGCTGGCCTTCTTTGCCACGAGCCGGCACCTCTACGGCTTCTTGATGAACAACAAGGACTACGCCTACTGGCAAGTGGGCTCGCCGCAGTTGGTCAGCCGCAAGGTCATCGATCTGCTCCGCGAGATGGGCCATTATCAGCCGAACCACGTGCTGGCACCGAAGGAGCTGGCCGACACGAAGTGGAAACAGTCGGCCGAGGAGCTGCTCGCCGCCCTGTTGAAGGGTTCGCGGGCAGACTTCACCCGGGACTTCGACGAGCTGGTCGTCGTGCCCGACGGACTGATGTGGTACGTGCCCTTCGAGGCGCTGCAGGTCAACGTCGGCGGGCAGCCCCGCCCGCTGATCTCGCGATTCAAGGTCCGCTATGCCCCCACCGCCTCGCTGGCCACGCCGATCGGTTTTCAGTCGAGGCCGTCCGGGGTAACCGGCGTGGTCGTGGGCCAGCTCTATCCCCAGGACGATCCGGCCGTGGCCCAGGAGGCGTTTGCCGACCTGGGCCGGGTGCTGCCGGGGTCGGTGGCGCTGAAGGACCCGCTGCCGGCCCCCTCCGGCCTTTACGCTTCGCTGTTCGACCGCCTGATCGTGCTCGACGACCTGGAGTTCACCAGTCCCAGCCCGTACGGCTGGGCCCCGCTGCCGATCGACGCGGGCAAAGCGGGCAGCAGCCTGGCCGATTGGCTGCCGCTGCCCTTTGGCGGGCCCGAGGCCGTGATCCTGCCCGGCTTCCACACGGCGGCCGAGACCTCGCTGAAGGGAGTCAACCCGGCGTCGGGCGGGCAGGAGGTTTTCTTGGCGGTGTGCGGGCTGATGTCCAGCGGGTCGCAGACCTTGCTTCTGAGCCGTTGGCGGCCGGGCGGGCGCACGAGCTTCGACTTCGTGCGGGAGTTTGCCCAGGAGTTGCCCCACACCTCGCCGGCCGAGGCGTATCAGCGGGCGGTGTTCCTCACGGCCGCGTCGCGCCTGGACGTCGACGCCGAGCCGCGGGTGAAACGCGAGGCCGCCGACCAGCCCCCCAAGGCCCAACACCCGCTCTTCTGGGCGCCGTACATGCTGGTCGACTCGGGCACGTCGCCGCACGCGGCCGACACCCAGCCGGCCCCCGGACCCGACCAGCCGCCGGTGATCGAGGTTGGGCAACCCGGCGACGGTCCGGCCCCGCCGCCGGGCGCGGGCGAAGGGCCCGAACCGCCGCGTCCCGCGGCCCTGCCGCAGCCCGGGCCGCTGCCGTTTCGGTAGTCCGTGGACAAACGTCCCCTCGGGGGGCTATGCTTTGGACTGCGGCGACTTGTCGCCGCTTTGTCCTCGCTTGATCGAATGAGCCCCGGCCGCGGGTCGGACGGGTCGGACAAGACGGCGTGAGCGAAACACCCGCCGAAAGCGGCGACAAGTCGCCGCACTCCAAAACCTGCTACCACGGAGTTTATGAAATGATCGCCTTCGCAAGATCGACGACCGTCGTGTTGATGCTGGCGGTTCTTTGCACCCCGGCTCGGGCCCAGAACGAAGGGCAGGACGACCTCGACAAGGCCACCGAGGCCCGGCTCAACGCCCGCACGCTGGCCGATATGGGCGAGGTGATTCGGCTCTTGGACAGCGCGCTGGAAAAAGGGCTCGACGAGGGGAACACGGCCTACGCCAGGAGCTTGCTCAACTCGACGCTGATCTTCCGCGGCATGGCCGTAAGCAAGGTGGTTTTCGAGCAGACCCCGCTCCAGCCGGGTTGGCCGCAGTTGCGCAAACTCGCCCTGGCCGACCTGGAACGGGCGTTGAAGCTGGGCGCCGAGCAGCCCGAGGCCCTCTACTTCGTGGGCCGGCTGAATCTCCTGCCCGGCGGCGACGCGAAGCGCGCGGCCGAGGCAATCCGGCAGGCCGCTAAGCTGCTTCCCGGCGACGAGAAGCCCGCGCTTAAAGCCCAGGTGCTCATGCTCCTGGCCGCGGTCGAGGAAGACGACGCCAAGAAGCTGGCCGATTTGAATGAGGCGGTGCGCCTGGCGCCCGACGACGCGACGGTGTGGCGTGCCCGGGGGCTGCACTACGCCGCGGTGAACGAGCACGAGAAGGCCCTGGCCGACTTGGACAAGGCCCTGGAGCTGGACCCGGACCACGCGGTCACCTACGGCGTGAAGGCCGCGGTCCTGGTCGAGCTGAAGAAGTACGACGAGGCCCTGGTGGTCTTGGACAAGCTCAGCGAGCTGGAGCCCGACTCATCCCACCCGCTGATGCAGAAGGCCCGGATCCACGCCCTGCGCGAGAACTTCGACGCGGCGCTGCACGAGCTGGGCCGGGTGCTCTCGGCCGATCCGGATCACGCGGCGGCGCTCTTGTTGCGGGCGGCCGTCTACGAAGAGAAGGGCGAGAAGGAGAAGGCCCTGGCCGACCTGGACACGCTGCTTGAGGCCCGGCCCGATTTCGCCCCGGCCGTGCGCATGAAGGCGATGCTCCTGGCCGGCGAGCAGAAGTACGCCGAGGCCATCGCCGAGCTCGGCAAGCTGATCGGGGAAGGGCCCAAGGACCCCCTGGCCCTGCTCCAGCTCGCCATGCTCTACATGGCCGACAAGCAGCTCGAGAAGGCCATCGAGACCTACACGGCCGTGCTGGAGCAGGATCCCAAAGAGGTCGCGGCGCTGCGCGGGCGCGGCGACGCCTTGCTGAACCTCGGCCGGCACGAAGAGGCCATCCGCGACTATGAGAAAGCCCTGGAGATCGAGCCCGACGATTCCGGCGTGTTGAACAACCTGGCCTGGGTCCTTTCGACTTCGCCCTACGACAAGGTCCGCGACGGCAAGCGGGCCATCGAGCTGGCCACCAAGGCCTGTGAGGTGACCGAGTACAAAGAGGCCCACATCCTCAGCACCTTAGGCGCCGCCTACGCCGAGACCGGCGATTTCGAGTCGGGCACGAAGTGGGTCAAGAAGGGCCTCGAAACGGCCGAGGGCGACGAGGAGAAGCAGGCCCTCGAGAAAGAGCTCAAGAGCTACCAGGGCAAGAAGCCCGTCCGCGAACTGCTCAAGGACGGCGAGCCGGTCGACCTGGACAAGCAACCGCCGCCGAAGGCGGAGGAGCCCGAGCCGGAGAAGTCGCAGCCCGAGAAGCCGGAAGCCGACAAGCCGAAACCGGACGAGTCTGAGCCGGAATCGGTCCCGGCGGAGTCTTAGACGCTGTCCAGAAGGCGTTTGTAGTGACCCGATTCATCGGGTCGGGGCGCGGAAACGCGGCCTTTGGCGGGTTCGGGAGACCGCATGAATGCGGTCACTACGAACTCTTCGGACAGCCTCCGAGTCGCAGGGGCGGACAAGCCGCCCCTGGCACCCGAGCGGCCGCCCCTGGCACCCGAGCGGCCGCTTTCGTGTCGCCCTTTTCTGGCTGGCCGCCCGGAATTTGCCCCGGCGTTCTCGCTCGGCTAGACTATGGCGGCGTGGAAACGGATGCCTCCGCGCGTCCGTTTCCGTCGGACGTTTCACACCCCTTGTTCCCCCCCCGGAGGAGTTGACCATGAGAAGCAAGCACGCGTGGAGTTGGGTGGCCGTTTTCTGCTTGGCCGCGGCCGCGGTGGCGCTGGCGTCGGGCGTGGGCCTGGCCGCCGACAAGTGCCGGGTGATCGAGCCGCTGGGAAAGACCCTCGACGGCTGGACGCTCAAAGGCAGCCCCGAAAAGAGCCACTGGACCGTCGGCATTGCCAAGCTGAACCCGGACAACCCCCGCGAGCTGGTCGTCGAGCCGGCGACCGAGACCCAGCGGGAGCTGGTCAACGCGCAGGGCCACGGGCTGGACATCGCCACCGAGGCCGAGTTCGGCGACTGCACCGTCGAGCTCGAGCTGATGGTCCCCCAGGGGTCCAACTCGGGCATCTACCTGATGGGCCAGTACGAGATCCAGGTGCTCGACAGCTTCGGCAAGGAGAAGGTAGGACCGGGCGACCTGGGCGGGATCTACGGCGCCTCGGCGCCCAAGCTCAACGCGGCCAAGGCGCCCGGCGAGTGGCAGGAGTTCGTCATCGAGTTTAGGGCCCCCCGGTTCAAGGACGGCCAGAAGGTGGAAAACGCCCGGTTCGTCAAGGTGACGCTCAACGGCCAGGCGATCCACGAGGATGTCGAGGTCCAGAAGCAGACCGGCGGCGCCTGGCGCAGCGGCGAGTTCCCCACCGGCCCGCTCATGTTCCAAGGCAACCACGGCCCGGTGGCCTACCGGAACATCAAGATCACGGTGCCGGGGAAGTAGGGACCGGCGAGCCCCTACGGGTTCCCGAACACGTGATACAACACCACCACCGCCACGGCCACCCAGGCGTAAAGGACCATCAGCGCGCCCACGGCCGTGAACACCGGGCCGCTTCGGCCGGTGAGCTTCTTTGACCAGGCGAAGGGCAACACCGACGCACCCAGAAGCCCCACGGCGACCAGGAACGTGGCCAGGGCCCCCAGCCCGAGGATCAAGAGCACGCCCTCGACGCCGAAGCCCCGCCAGATGCCCAGCCCGACCGCTGCGACGGCCTGGATCAAGATCAGCGCCGCGATCCCATATTGCAGCCGGCGGCGGCGTTCGGGCGGCATGGACGGGCCCTCGGACGAAACGACTGGAGTTTAACTCCCGGGACCTGCGCCCGGCAAGGGCCGTCGTTTCCGGGCAGAGGGAACACCGGCGATCCCCAAGAAAGAGCTGCGTCCCCTTTTCTTCTCTCCTACTCGGCCTTGAAGCACGCCACCTGGTGCTCCGCACCCTCGAGCTGTGGCGGGCGACGGCGGCACGATGCCTCGGCGATGGGGCAGCGGTCGGCGAACGGGCAGCCGGGGTACTCGCGCTCGGGCGAGGGGACTTCGCCCGAGAGGACCGTGCGCCGGCGCCGGCGCTCTTTGACCGGGTCGGGGATCGGCACGGCCGAGAGCAACGCCCGGGTGTAGGGGTGTTTCGGCTCGCAGTAGAGCGCCTCGGCGCCGGCCACCTCCACCAGACGCCCTAGGTACATCACCCCCACCCGGTCGCTGATGTGACGCACCACGGAGAGGTCGTGGGCGATGAACACGTAGGAGAGGCCCAGCCGTCGCTTCAGGTCGGCCAGGAGGTTGATCACCTGGGCCTGGATCGAGACGTCCAGGGCCGAGACGGGCTCGTCGCAGAAGATCAGCTCCGGTTCGACGGCCAGTGCCCGGGCCACGCCGATCCGTTGGCGCTGGCCGCCGGAGAACTCGTGGGGGTAGCGGTTCAGGAACCGGGGGTTTAGCCCCACCAGGTCCATCAGGCGCATGGCCTCGAGCTGCCGGGTCTTGGGCGCGTGCAGCCCGAGGATCTTCATCGGCTCGGCGATGATCCGGCCGACGGTCATGCGCGGGTTGAGCGAGGCGAAGGGGTCCTGGAAGATCATCTGGAGCTGGCGGCGGAAGGGCTTCATGGCCGTCTCGTCGAGGCCGTCGATGCGCTGGCCGTCCCAGAGGACCTGGCCGGCGCTGGGCCGCACCAGCCCGAGCACCGCCCGGGCCGTGGTCGACTTGCCGCAGCCCGACTCGCCGACTAGCCCGAACGTCTCGCCCGGCCGGACCGTGAAGCTCAGCCCGTCGACCGCACGGACCGCCCCGCGCACGCGCCGGAAGATGCTGCCGCGTCTAGACGGGAAATGGACCTTCAGGTTGCGGACGATCAGTTCAGGCATGGTAATTTCTCGCCGCCGTGGCGGCGGCGGCTAAACGGTTTTGACTTCGACCCAACACGCTTTGCGGTGTTCGCCTTCGCCCTCCAGCGGCGGATTCTCGTTGGCGCATCGTTCTACGGCGAACCGGCACCGCGGCCGGAAGGGGCAGCCGGGCGGCAAATCGACCAGGTGCGGCGGCTGGCCGGCGATCGGCCGCAGCTCCGCGCCCCGCTCCTCGTCGAGGCGCGGGATCGACTCCAGCAGCCCCAAAGTGTACGGGTGTTTCGGCCGGGCGAACAGCGCGTCCACCCCGGCCTCCTCGACGAACCGCCCGGCGTACATCACCGCCACCCGGTTACACGTGCCGGCGATCACGCCCAGATCGTGCGTAATCAGGATGATCGCGGTCCCCTGCTCCTCCTGAAGCTTTCGCATCAGCTCGAGGATTTGGGCTTGGATCGTGACGTCCAGGGCCGTGCTCGGCTCGTCGGCGATGAGCAGGTCGGGCTTGCAGCTTAAGGCCATGGCGATCATCACGCGCTGGCGCATTCCGCCGGAGAGCTGGTGCGGGTAGTCGAACACCCGGCGGTCCGGCGCGGGAATGCCCACGCGGTCGAGCATGGCCACGGCGTGCCGAAGCGCCTCGTCGCGGGAGTGGCCCAGGTGGAGCCGCGTGACTTCGGTCATCTGCCGGGCCACGGTGAGGAAGGGATTCAGCGACGTCATCGGGTCCTGGAAGATCATGGCGATCCGCCGGCCGCGGATGCCGCGCAGCTCGCGGCCGCTGAGCTTCAAGAGGTCGCGGTTGCGGAAGATCGCTTTCCCGTCGACCACGCGCCCCGGCGGCTGCGGCACGAGCCCCATCACGGCCAGGTTCGTAACCGACTTGCCCGAGCCCGACTCCCCCACGATGCCCAGCGTTTCGCCCGGCGCGACGCTAAACGACACGTCCTCGACCGCGCGGACGATACCGTCGTCCGTGTGGAAGTGGATCGTGAGGTTCTCGACGTTGAGCAGAGGGTCGGGCATGGAAAGAAATCGTCGCTAGTTCGCGGGAACACTAATCTCCGCTAATTCACACTAATCAAGACAGTGAGCCACCACGTCTTGAATGCCGAAACTCCCTTCGTTCGACCGATCCTGCTTCCAGTCAAGAAAGATGAGTGGAGATTAGTGGCGATTAGTGTTCCCCCTTCTTCTTATCGGTTTTTCATTCTAGGATCGAGCGCGTCGCGCAGCCCGTCGCCCAGGAAGTTCAGGGCCCAGAGCGTCAGTCCCAGGGCCAGGCCGGGGAACACGACCAGCCACCAGAATATGCGCACCGGGGTGATGGCCTTGATCCCCTCGTTGGCCAAAAGACCCCAGGACACGTCGGGCGCCTCGACGCCCAGGCCCAGGAACGAGAGGAACGCCTCGAAGAGCATCACCCGCGGGATGGTCAGCGTGAGGTAAACGATCACCACGCTCAAGAGATTGGGCACCAGGTGCAGGAAGATGATCCGCCGGCGGCCGGCGCCGATGGTTCGGGCGGCCTCGATGAACTGCTCGTTTTTCAACGAAATCACCTGCCCGCGCACCACCCGGGCCATCGTGAGCCAGTAGATCGCCCCGATCACGAAGAAGAAGACCACGATCCGGCTGGCGCCCAGCAGCCGACCGGTGGTCTCCGTGACGACGCGGAGCCGCCCGTCCGCAAGCTCGACCACGTAGCTGCGCCCCTCCTTCTGGCTCAGTCGCCAGCGCTCGCCTGGCGTCTCGGACGCCAGGGTCGCTCCCTCGGCCAGCGGGTAGCCGTTTTCGGCAAACGCCTCGCCTAGCCGCGGCGACACGGTCTCCTGCTCCAGGTCTTGCTCGAACCCGGCGGGCAGCTCGAGATGGAGCGTTTGCCGGGTCGCTTCGGCACTGAGGATCGTTATCAGAAAGATCACCACGAAGATGAACGGGATGGAATAGAGCACGTCGACGATGCGCATCATCAGGTTATCGGTCTGCCCGCCCAGGTAGCCGGCGATCGCGCCATACGCCACGCCGATCACCAGCGAGACGAGCGTGGCGACCAGGCCCACGGCTAGCGAGATCCTCGCGCCCCAGAAGAGGCGCGAGAGGGCGTCGCGTCCGAGCTGGTCGGTGCCGCAGATCGAGGGGATCGACCACTCGCCGAAGACCGCAACGCGAATCGCGAGCAGGACGTTGCTCACGGGATCGAGCCGGCCGAAGCCCTCTTCGAGCGATGCCCGGCGCGCGTCCGGACCCTCGCCGAGCGTGATGCCCGGCTTCTCGGGCTGGGAGAACTCGGGCGGGGCGAACTGCCGGGCCATGTTGACGTAGCGCGGCGGCTGGAGCGGCAAGAGCGGCGTGAGCAGCGCCAAAGTGCCCAGCACCGCCAGGAACCCCAACGACACCATCGCCACCCGATTGCGCCGGAGCCGGCGCCAGGCGTCCCGTCCCAACGAAACCCCCTTGATCGCCCGGACCTCGTCGAGCAAGGCGGCGTAGCGGTCGAGATCGGGTTGGCGGGGGGTGGGCATGGGGAATGGTGAGTGATGAATTATGAATGATGAATGTCGAAGACCAACCTCCACTTGTCTCCCCCTCGCCCCCTCTCTCCGTCCCTCCGTCTCTCACTCCAGCTTCACCCGCGGGTCGAGGAAGGCGTAGGAAACGTCGACCAGCAGATTCATGGTGTAGAGCAGGGTCGTATACAGCAGCACGAGGCCCATGGCCAGGGTGTAGTCCTTTTGCGTGGCGGCTTCGACGAAGTGCATGCCCAGGCCGGGGATGGCAAAGATCTGCTCGACCACCAGCGAGCCGGTCAGTATCCCGGCGATGGCCGGCCCGAGGAATGAAACGACCGGCAGCATGGCGCCCTTGAGCGCATGGCGTAGGATCACGGTGCGGCCGGGCAGCCCCTTGGCGTAGGCCGTGCGAATGTAGTCCTGCGACAGCACGTCGAGCATCCCGGTGCGCGTGAGCCGGGCGATGTAGGCGGCGTATGGGGCCCCCAGACAGAACGCGGGCAGGATCAGGTGCCACGGTGTGCCCCAGCCGGCCGCGGGAAACAGCGGCCAGAGGAACACCAGCAGGATGATCATGATCCCGGCGATGACGAAGTTCGGCAGCGCGATGCCCACCGTAGCCGCGGCCATCAAACCTACGTCGGCCGCCGAGCCCCGGCGCACGGCCGAGACGATCCCCGCCGAAAGCCCCAGCACCAGGGCGAAGCCCAGGGCCACGATCCCCAGCGAGGCCGAGATGGGAAACCCCTGGGCGATGATCTCGTTGACGCGGAAATCAGCCAGCCGGAAGCTGACGCCCAAGTCGCCGCGGAGCACGTTGCCCAGCTCGCGCACGTACTGCTGCACCAGCGGCTCGTCGAGGTGGTAGCGGGCCTTGAGGTTTTCTTCGATTTGCGGGTCCAGGGCCCGTTCCCGGTCGAGCGGCCCGCCCGGCACGGCCTTCATCAAGAAGAAGCTCACCGTGAAGACCACCCAGAGGGTGATCGCCATCCAGCCCAGGCGCCGCAGCAGGAACCGGGTCACCGCAGGCCCTCCTCCTTAAGCACGCGGTCCTTCTCCGCCTCGTCGATGCGGATGGCCCACAGCGGGTGTACGTCCTGGATGTTGGGGTACAAACCCTTGACGTAGGGACGGACCATCGACTGCGACACGTAGAAGTAGATCGGAATGGCCGGCAGCTCCGTGAGCAGCAGACCCTCCGCCCGGCGGAAAAGCTCCATGCGGCGCTCGTCATCGGCCTCGTGCTGGGCCGCGGCGATGAGCCGGTCGTACTCGGGGTTCGACCAGCCCGACTGGTTCTGCGGGTTGTCGCTGACGAACAGGTCCAGGAACGTGTTCGGATCGACGTAGTCGCCGATCCAGCCGGCGCGGGCGACCTGGTATTCTTTTCGCCGCCGTGCGCTCAGGTAGGCCGACCACTCCTGCTGCACGAGCCCCACGTCGATGCCCAGCGTGCGCTTCCACTGCGACATGATCAGCTCGGCAATCGCCTTGTGCGACTCGCTGACGTTGTAGAGGATCTCGACCTTCGGGCAGCCGCGCCCGCCCGGAAAACCGGCCTCGGCCAGCAGGCGCCGGGCCTCGTCGGGGTCGTACCGGCCGCCTTCGGCCGGCGTGTAGTCGACGTAGTCCGAAAGGGCCTCGGGCACGAAGCTCGTCGCGGGGGCCTGCCCGCCGCGGGTCAGCTCCTCGACGATCTCCCGCCGGTCCGTGGCCAGCGACAACGCCCGGCGCACCCGGGAGTCGTCCAGCGGCGGACGGGTCGTGTTCACCAGGTAGTAGTAGACCGACAGCAGCGGGGCGGGCCGGAAGTCGCCCTGCGGCCGCCCGAGCAGCTCGGGTACGACCTCGGTCGGCACGGTGGTGATCCAGTCGGCCTGGCCGGTCATGTAGAGGTTGAGCATCGTGGTGTTCGATTTGACGGCCAGGGCGTCGACCGTGCGCAACTGCACGTTCTCGCGGTTCCAGTACGTCTCGCTCTTGACCAGCCGGATGCGGTCGCGGATCCGCCGGAACTTGAGCCGGAACGCCCCGTTGCCCACGATGTTCTCCGGCTTGGTCCAGGCGGGAAAGCCGTAGGTCTCCACGCACCGGCGGTTCACCGGGAACATCGGGTAGAAACCCATCAGATCGACGAAGTACGGCACCGGATGACGCAATCGCACCTCGAGCGTCTTCTCGTCCGGCACCCGGATGCCCACGTGGCGGAAGTCGTAGAGCACCCAGCGGCAGGCGTCCTCGCCGCCGGGGCTCTCGCTCATGCGGAACCGGCGCACGCGCCCGCCGACCTCGACGCGGTAGACTTCCTCGCCCTCCTCTTGGTCGATGGCCGCCAACTTTCCGCGGATGATCTCGCCCTCGGCAAACGGCAGGGCCCCGGGCGCCCGCTCGTGCAGCTCGATTTCGACCGGGTCGCCGGGGGCCAGATCGCGCGTGGTGAACTTCTTGGCCCCCTCGATGTACCAAAGCTCCTTGGCGTATTCCGAGGCCGTGCCGGGGTGCAGAAAACGCCGCCACGACCAGGCAAAGTCCTCGGCCGTGACCGGCGTGCCGTCCGACCACACGGCGTCCGGCCGGATCGCAAAAGTGTACGTCCGCTTGTCCGGGGAAACCTCCCAGCTCTCGGCCATGCCGGGCAGCGGCTCGAGGGTCTCCGGGTGCCAGCGGCAAAGCCCCTCGAACAGCGCCCAGATGATCCGTCCCTCCGGCTGGCCGGTGACCAGGGCGGGGTCGACCGTCTTGATCTCGTCGCCGTTGGTGAAGGTGAAGTCGGCCGGGGGGAGCCGGCCCACGGCCACAGCCCAGACCATCCCCGCCACGAACAACCCGACCAGAAGGTATGGCAGCAGTGCTTTCATCGCGTAACAAACACTCCGTACGACGGCCTTCCAAGGCCGTCGTACTTCACGTCATCCAACAAGAGCGTAGCGGCTCGGCGACCGTCCGACCACGCCAAACCCAGCCCATCATGTTAATCTACGAAATCCGGGAAGAAAATCCGGGCGCCCCGCGCGAAGATGAAGACAAAATCGGCTTTTCAAGCCGCGGGCCGGAGTGTAGAATCAGAGTGAAACGGGGTGGGTCGTCCCGGGGCGCTCTCGCGCCGGGCGGCCGGTTTCTGCGGTGTTCCAAGCGCACCTCGCCGTAGGTGGGGACGTCTCGTCCCCGATTCGAGATTCTAATCAGCGAGTTTTCGTTTTCGTTACGCCAGTCGTCCCGCTCCGGACGCCGCTTTGAGTTGCGCGCCTCCGGCCGGGCCATCGCACAGGTACCGTAGCGTTTTTCTCGCTACAACCGGGCCAGCAGTCCTTCCGGCCTCCACCGACCGGACGCGGCTGCTGGCCTTTTCTTCTGCGCGGGTTTGGAGGCGCAAGCAAGTGCAGACTGGCCAAGAAAAACGCACCGGGATTGACCCAGGTCAACCACTCGATTGCCGGCCGGCCGTAGACTTCAAGGCAGAGGCCCACGGACTTTCGAAGAACCCGCGGCCCGGCGCCCCGACCGGGCCGTGCCCCTGCATTCCGAGAGGATCGACGCCATGGCCCGACGCAAACGCAAGATCGTTGAGATCGACGAAGACAAGTGTACCGGCTGCGGGGAGTGCGTGCCCACCTGTGCCGAGGGGGCGATCCGGATCATCGACGGCAAGGCCCGGCTGGTCTCGGACGTGTACTGCGACGGCCTGGGGGCCTGCCTGGGACACTGCCCCGAGGACGCCATCACCATCATCGAGCGCGAGGCCGAGGAGTTCGACGAAGAGGCGGCCATGGCCCACGCGGCCGAAGCTGCCCAAGACGGCCCGCCAACGTGTCCCGGGGCGTCCATGCGCCAGTTTTCGCTCAACGTGCTGCCGCCGTCCGGCGGCCCGACCCCGGCGCTTGCCGATCCCCCTTCCGGCGAGGGGGCTCCCTCGGCCTTGACCCACTGGCCCGTGCAGCTCAAGCTCGTTCCGCCGGGAGCCCCTTTCCTGAAAGGGGCCGACCTCCTGCTGGTGGCCGACTGCGTGCCGTTTGCCATGGCCGATTTTCACGCCCGGGTCCTCCGCGGCCGCCCCGTTGTGGTCGGATGCCCCAAGCTCGACGACCCCCGGTTCTACGCCGACAAGCTCGCAGAAATCCTCCGCCAGGCCGAGCCTCGCAGCCTGACGGTGGTCTTCATGGAGGTCCCCTGTTGCTCGATGCTCATGGGCATCGCTGAGGAGGCCGGGCGGAACGCGGGAACCGACACTCCCCTGGAAAAGGTCCGCGTCTCCAGAAAAGGGGACGCAGCTCTTTTCTGGTAGGCTGGGTAAGGTTGAGGCTCCCTTCGCGTGGCGTTCCGGCAGGTGGAGCAATGTCGGGGCGAGGGCACGTGCTAGCATCTTTCCCAAACCCCCGAAAAAGAGCTGCGTCCCCTTTTTTCTTACTCGACTAATCGAGAAGTGACGATATAATGATGTTTTTGGAGTACCGACCGTGCAAACCGAGCTGAAACTCCTGCCGCTGGATTCGCTCCAAGGGGCGGCCGAGTGCCTCAAGGCCGTGGGCCACCCCGCGCGATTGCGCATGGTCGAGATCCTCCAGCAGGGGGAGTTTCCGGTCCACGAGATCGCCGAGCTGTGCGGGCTGCCGCCGCACCAGGCGTGCGAGCACCTCCGCCTGTTGAGGGCCCACGGGCTGCTCTCCAGCCGCCGCCGCGGCCGGGCGGTGATCTACGAGATCGCCGACCCGCGCCTGCCGCGACTGATGGACTGCATCCGCACGACCTGCGAGTAGGTCTCGTTCGCCGAACGGGACCTCGCCCGACGGCCCGCAACAGACTTCGGTCCGGCTCGGCTAGCCGGACCTACTTACCAACAGGAGCCAAGCAAAGATGTCCGAGCGTAAACGGATCGTGATCGTAGGCGGCGTGGCCGGGGGGGCGTCGGCCGCCGCCCGCGCCCGGCGCCTCTCGGAAGAGGCCGAGATCATTATGTTCGAGCGGGGCGAGCACGTCTCGTTTGCCAACTGCGGGCTGCCGTACCACATCGGGGGCGTGATCGCGGAACGCAAGCGCTTGCTGGTCGCGACAGCCGAAGAGCTGCACCGCCGCTACCGCATCGATGTGCGCACGCGCCACGAGGTGACGGCCGTCGACCCGGCAAGCCGGCGCGTGACGTTCCGCCGGCTCGATACAGGCGAGCAAGACTCGCTCTCCTACGACGCTTTGATCCTGAGTCCCGGGGCCGAGCCGGTGCGCCCGCCCATCCCCGGCGCGGACAGTCCCGGGGTTTTCACGCTAAGAAACCTCGCCGACATGGACGCCATCATCCGGGCCATCGACGAGCGGCAGCCCGAGCGGGCTGTGGTGGTCGGCGGCGGGTACATCGGGCTGGAGATGGCCGAGGCACTGCGCGAGCGGCGCCTCGACGTGACCCTGGTCGAGCTGGCCGATCAGGTATTCATCGCGGCCGATCCCGAGATGGTCACCCCCATCCACCAGCAGCTTCAGACGCACGGCGTCGACTTGCGCCTGGGCACGTCGGTTACCGGCATCGAAGCGCAGGACGGCCGGCTGGGCGTGCTCTTGAGCACGGGCGAGACCGTGGCGGCGGGCATCGTAATCCTGGCCGTGGGCGTGAAGCCCGAGGTGAAGCTGGCCCGGGAGGCGGGCCTAGAGATAGGCTCAACCGGTGGCATCCTGGTCGACGAGCAGATGCGCACCAGCGACCCGAACGTCTTCGCCGTGGGCGACGCGGTCGAGGTGACCCACCTGGTCGACGGGCGCAAGACGGTGATTCCGCTGGCCGGGCCGGCTAACCGCCAGGGCCGCATCGCGGCCGACAACGCCCTGGGACGCCCGAGCAAGTATCGCAAGAGCCAGGGCACGGCGATATGCAAGGTCTTCGACCTGGCGATCGGCATGACGGGCTTGGGTGAGAAAGCCCTGAAGTCGTCGGGCGCCCGTTATGAAAAGATCTACATCCACCCGGCCAGCCACGCCGGCTACTACCCCGGGGCCAAGCCCCTGTCGCTGAAGCTGCTCTTCGACCCGGAAAGCGGCAAGGTGCTGGGGGCCCAGGCCGTGGGGGCCGACGGCGTGGACAAGCGGATCGACGTCTTGGCCGTGGCGATCCGCGCGGGCCTCACGGTCGACGACCTGGCCGAGCAGGAGCTGTGCTACGCCCCGCCCTACGGCTCGGCCAAGGACCCGATCAACTACGCGGGCTTCGTGGCCGGCAACGTGCTTCGGGGGGACGTGGCGCTGTGCCACACGGACGAGTGCGTTCAGCCCCGTGCGGACCAACTGCTGCTCGACGTGCGCACGGCCGACGAGGTCAAGGCCGGCACGATCCCCGGGTCGCTGCACATTCCGATCGACGACCTGCGCGAGCGCCTTGGCGAGCTGCCCCGCGACCGCGAGATCCTGGCGTTCTGCCAGGTGGGGCTGCGGGGTTACCTGGCGTGCCGGATCCTCGAGCAGCACGGGTTCCGCTGCCGCAACCTAACGGGCGGCTACAAGACCTACAAGTCGGCCGCGGCCCCCCTGCCAAGCGACCCGGTCGCGGCCGCCGCGGCGACCGAGCGCGCCGCCTGCGAGGCCACGGCGGAGGCGACCGACGACACCGGCGCGAAGGGCCCCTCGGGCGGCTGCTGTGGCGAAACCGCCACCGCCCCGGTGAGCGTTGCCCGGGAGATCGACGCATGTGGGCTGGCCTGTCCCGGGCCGATCCTGCAGCTCCGCGCGGGGCTCGACGAGGTGGCCGAGGGCCAGGCCGTGCGCATCGCCGCCACCGACCCCGGCTTTGCCAGCGACGTCGAGGCATGGTGCGAAAGCACGGGCAACCGGCTGGTCCAGCTTACGGCCGACGCCGGCACCTACCGGGCCACGGTCGAGCGCCGGGCCCGGCCCGCTGCCGCACCTTCTCCCCACCCTACGACCGACGGCGAGCCGAAGAACAAGACGATCGTGCTGTTCAGCGGCGATTTGGACCGGGCCATCGCCGCGTTCATCATCGCCAACGGGGCCGCGGCCACCGGCGGCCAGGTCACCATGTTCTTCACCTTCTGGGGCCTGAACGTCCTGCGCCGGCCCGAGGGGGCCCCGGTGCGAAAGACCCTCATCGAGCGGATGTTCGGCTGGATGATGCCCCGCGGGCCGGAGAAGCTCAAGCTCTCGAAGATGCACATGGGCGGCATGGGCGCGGCCATGATCAAGGGCATCATGCGCAAGAAAGGCGCCGCCTCGCTGCCCGAGCTGATCGAGTCGGCCAAGAAGAACGGCGTGCGCCTGGTGGCCTGCACCATGACCATGGACCTGATGGGCTTCAAACGCGACGAGCTGATCGACGGCATCGAGGAGGGGGGCGTGGCGATGTATCTCAACCGGGCGGAGTCCGGCAATGTGAACCTGTTTATCTAATGGAGACAGACCACCGTCCCGTCCTTACACGTCACGTAAACCCGCCCGTAGGCCACCGCCAGCCCCGCGTAGATGCCGTTGGTCGGCAGCAGGGCGGCGGCCCGGATGCCGCGCTTCTCGTTGGCCGCGGCGCCCCCCAACGGTTGGCCAGTCTCGTAGTCCAGGGCGAGCAGGAAGTGCAGGTTTTTCTCCCGGTCGTGGCGCCCGTCGAAGCCCTCGGGCGAGGCGACCACCAAGACCTTGTCGCCGGCCTTGGCCACGGCCTTGATGCCGAAATAGCCGCCGCGTCCCCAGTAGTTGTTCGGGCGGCCGTATTGCCATTTCACTTCGGGGGAGCGGCGTCCGTCGTCGTCGCGGTCGTTCGGGTCGCGGCGCAGGCGCAGGGCCAGGGCGGCGGGGTTTCCGCCCCGGTTGCCGCGCTCGGTGGTGCCGAGGATGCTCACGTAGTCCTGCCCGCGGTAGGCGATCATCCAGCCGCGCGTGGTGCCGTAGCAGTGCGAGTGGGCGTTGAGCCCCGTGGTCGAGTGGCCGTTGTGGACCAGGCCGCGGTGGCAGGGCGTGGGGGCGTCGAGGCGCTGGGCCACCCACGGCGTGTGCGGCGTGGCGCGGCCGGTCGCCTTGTCGAAGACGAAGTTGTGGAACACGAGCCGGCGCCCGTCGCTTGCCGGCGGCGAGTTGCTGCCCAACAGCCGGCCGCGCACGTCGCCGGCGGTCAGGAGCTCGTCGAACCCGAGGCGCCCGCTGCCGAGCACGTCGCCGGTCTCGGGGCGGAGCCGGTACCAATGGATGCCGCCGTCGAGATCGACGTTGCGCCCGGCGAAGACCCATGCCTCGCCGTCATCGACCAGCACGGTGCCAAAGACCGGCCAGGCCGATTCGAGCTGCCCGTTGGCCATGATCCGCCGGCCCCGCGGCGCGGCGAAGAAGCGCCAGATCGTTTCGCCGGTGTCGCGGGCCACGGCGTAGACCCAGCCGTTGCGCGCGCCGAACAGGGCCATGCCGCGGTAGATCGTGGGCGGCGAATCGACGCGGCCGTCGACGAGGATACGCCACTTCCGCTCGCCCGTCTCGGCGTCGAGCGCCACCACGGCGTGGTCGTGCGGCACGGCCGTGAGGCAAACGCCCTCGGCCACGGTAACCGGCGTGGCCACCGCTTCGATGAAGGGGTGCTCCGCCGCGTCCTGCGCGAGGAGCGGGGCGGCCTCGTCGTCGGCGCTCGACTCGACCCGGGTTTGCCACTTGATCTTGGGCTCCTCGGCGATCTGCTGGTCGGTCCAGTTGGTGCGGCCCGGGTCGCGCAGGAACATGGGCCACTCGTCGTCGGCCGGCCAGGCGCCGCCCGGTTTCGCGCCGCCCGAGGTGGCGGCCGGGCGGCCCGGCCCGCGCTCGAGCCGCTCGAAATCGCCCGGCGGGGGCGGCTTCTCGCTGTGGAAGGCGTTGCTCACCGGCACGTAGCTTAGGCACCCGCAGTTGTTCGGCGGCAGGTATTGCAGCCCGTTGGCCGGGAAAGACCCCACGTCGCAGCAGGTCCGGGCCGCGTTGGTGTGAAACATCCCTTGCCCGTCGGGGTTCACGGCCGTCAGCGAGCCGAGCACGTAGTTGGGCGTCATGCGCCACACGGTGCAGCCGACCGGGCGCAGGCCGACGTGGGCGTCGATGACGATCTCGGCCGGGTCGGCCAGGCTCAGAGCCGCCGAGCCGTGGATCTGGCTGATCCAGATCTGGCCGTCGCGGATCATGGTGCGCAGGTGGCTGTGGCCGCCGCCGGTGGTTTGCGGCTTGTCGCCATGTGCCCGCCAGGGGCCGTCGACGTAGTGCTCGGCCCGGCCGCTCTCGGCGTCGAGGGTGAGCACCTTGATCGCGCCCTTGTCCTGACCGTCGCGCAGGGCCAGGGCGAGCTTCCCCTGGCCGTAGACCATGTTGTAGGCCGCGTCGGGCTCGTCCCAGTCGCCGGGCCACGACCACTCCCAGCGGCGCTTGCCCGTCTTCAGGTCGAAGGCCGCGATCCGCTCGCAGGTGGTCATGGGCCAGTGCGTGTAGGAGAACGAGCGGATCGGCTCGCCTTGCAGGACGAAGAGCTTGCCGTCGGTGGCGGCGGGGTGCATCCAGCGGCGCCCCTGCTGCGAGACCCGCTCGTGCCACAGGCGCTTGCCCGTGGCGGCATCCAGGGCCCACAGCCCGCCGCGCGCGGCCTGCACCAACACGCCGTCGCTCACGCGAGCGATCAGATCCTCGTGCGACTGGTCCACGGGCTTTCGGTGCCCGCGTTCGTCGTCGGCGTATTCGACGCGGTAGCCCTGATCGTACTTCAGCAGGGTCTCCCCCGAGCGGAGGTCCAGGGCGATCATCTGCGCCTGGATCCGGGTCCAGCCCGGCTCGCCGGAGTGGAGGTAGACCCGGTGCTCGTCGACGAGGAAGGCATAGCGGTTTTGCACTTTGAGGTCGCTGCGGCGCCACAAGGGCGAGCCGGAGAAGCCGTCGCGCGCGACCACGTCCCCCTCGCCCTCGATCTTCACCACCACGCCGCCCACGGAGCGATAGCCCATCTTCGCGCCGTGAAGGTCGTGGTCGCCGGTCTGCCATTGGAGCCCTCGGGCGGGGCCGACCAGCGTGTCCTGCGAGTAGTCGGTGGCGGCGCCGTCGTGGAAGTACTGCGGCCAGTCGTCCATCTCGGCGGGCCGGGGCTTCAGGGTCGCCTTCCACTGGCCGCCGGTCTCGAGGTAGGCCACGCCGCCGGGCCGGACCACGCGCAGCAGCTCCTCGCGGCCGATGTCCAGGGCCCCGTCCTTGGCGACCAATAGGGCCGCGCAATTCGTCACCAGCGGCACCCGCTTTTCCCGGACCACGGCGACACTCACCCGGCCGAGCAGGCCCTCGGCGCTCAGACGCCGGCGCATCTCCCCGCCGGCCGCGTCGTCATCGACCACGATGAGCACGACGAACTCCCCGGCCTTGGCGATGCCCGCGCCCAGCGATTCATCCGCGGCCCCCACGTGGACGACCACGCCGGCCCCGACGCCCGTCTCGTCGAGCACGTGCCGGGCACTGGGCCCAGCCGCCCGAAGAGCGGGCGACGGCGCGAGCATCACGAGCGCGACGCATACGAAACACAAGAGAACTCCCGAGGGACGTGGCATGTCAACAGTCTCCTGCAATGCGAGATTTCATTCTTGCATGAAGCCGCGACCGTTGGTCGCGCCCGACTACTGCGCCCGACGGTCGTGAGTTCATGGGATTGCAGATCGCCCTGCGAGTTCCCACAAGAGCACTGGGCTGATAGAATGCACTCCTCCGTCCGCCACACCTGGGAGACCCGCCATGATCCGCGGCAAGCCGCACCACGTCGCGCCCATCATAGCAGAGCGGTGGTTCTACCGCCAACTTCCGTTGCACCGAGTGCCCCGACTGGTTTGCGTGGTTCTTGCGGGCTGGTTTCTTGCCGCGACTTCGGCCCGGGCCGGCGATTGGCCGCAATGGCGTTGCGACGCGGGGCGGACCGCCGTCTGTTCGGAGAAGCTGGCCGACGCGCTCTACTTGCAGTGGGTCCGCCGCCTGCCGCCGCAGCGACCGGCGTGGCGGGACGAGGCGATCCTGCAGTACGACGCCGGATACATGCCCGTGGTGCTCGATGGCCGGATGTTCGTCGGCTCGACCCGGACGGACCGCGTCACGGCGTACGACCTGGCCTCCGGGCGGGAGCTATGGCGGTTTTACACCGGGGGACCGGTGCGCGTGGCGCCGGCCGGCTTCGACGGCAAGCTCTACGTGGCCTCGGACGACGGGCACCTCTACTGCCTGGGGGCCGCGGACGGGCGCCTGCGGTGGCGCTTCCGCGGCGGGCCGCGCGACCGGCGACTGGTGGGCAACGAACGCCTGATCGCGACCTGGCCCTGCCGCGGCGGGCCGGTGGTGGACGATGGGAAGGTCTACGTCGCCGCGGGGCTTTGGCCCTTCATGGGCACGTTCATTTACGCCCTGGACGCCGGGTCGGGCCGGGTCGTTTGGCACTGCGACGAGACCAGCTTCACCTTCCGCCGCATGCCGCACCCCGGCTCGGTGGCATTCGCGGGTCTTTCACCCCAGGGACACCTTGCCGTCGCCGGCGGGAAGCTCATCGTGCCGGGCGGCCACTCGACCCCCGCCGTGCTCGATTGCGAAACGGGCGAGTTCCTGTTCTACGCCGAGGGGGAGGGCCCTACGGTCGTCGCCGGCGAGCCACTGGGCTTTGCCGGCGGGCGAATCTTTGACCTCCAGACGGGTGCCGCCGCCGAGATCGAGGGGCTGGGGCGCGCAGGCCGCTACGTCCTTGCCCCCGACGCCTGGTGCAGCGCCGGCGGGATCTATGACCCGTCGAGCCTCCGAGGCAGACTGTTGAGCTTCCTGCACCCCAACAGCACCATCGACCAGCAGCAGCGATTCCAAGGCAAGATCGACAAAACCGCGTCGTTGCGCGAGACGCCGTGGCTCCGGGCCGGGGGGCGATTGGTCGTCGGCCGCGACGGGGAGCTGAAGCTGCTCGACGCGTCCAAGGGCAGCGGCGAGCCCGACGCCGTGTGGCAGACGGAAATCACGGACACGCCCTGCTCGATGCTCGCGGCCGACGGCCGGCTGGTGGTGGTCACGCTCGAAGGGGCGATCTACTGCTTCGGCCCCGACGAGACCAAGCCGACCGAGTATCCGATCGAGGCGCCCAAGCAACCCGGGCCAAACCGCGGGGCCGGCCCGGCCAAGGACGTGCTCCGCGCCGCCCGGGCCGGCGAGGGATACTGCCTGGTTTGGGGCCTGAAGGACGGTGGGCTGGTCGAGTCGCTGGTGCAGGAGAGCAAGCTGCACGTGGTGGCGGTCGACGCCGACGCCCGAGTGATCGACGCGCTCAGGAAACGTCTCGACGCGGCCGGGTTGTACGGCAGCCGCGCGGCGGCCATCGCGGCCGATCCAACGCAGATCGAGTTCGCCCCCTACCTGGCCGGTCTGATCGCGGTCGAAGACCCCAAGGCGGCCGGCATCGACCGGGGGTCCGCGTTTGTCGAGAAACTGTTCACGCCGCTTCGGCCCTACGGCGGCACGGCCTGTCTGCCGCTCTCCACGGCCGAGCACGACCGGTTCGCCGAGCAGGTCGCGGAGCTGAAGCTGCCCGCTGCGGAAGTCCGCCGCCTGGGCGACTTGACCGTGCTGGCGCGTCCCGGGCCGCTGCCCGGCTCGGCCCCCTGGCTGGGCCAGAACGCCGACGCCGGCAACACGCGCGTATGCCCCGACGAGCTGGTCAAGGCCCCGCTGGGCGTGCTCTGGTTCGGCAACGCCCTGTCGAACAGCTTCATCCTGCCGCGCCACGGCGAGGGGCCGGTCGAGCAAGTGGTCGGCGGGCGCCTGTTCATCGAGGGGCCCGACAGCCTGAGCGCCACCGATGTCTACGCCGGCCGGCTCCTCTGGACCCGCGAGTTCCCGGGCATCGGGCGCTACTACGACTCGACCAAGCACCAGCCGGGCGCGCACACGATCGGCAGCAACTTTTTCGCCGTGGAGGACGCGGTTTACCTCTCGGCCGGCAAGAGCTGCCACGTGCTCGACCCGGGCTCGGGGCGCACGCGCAAGGAGTTCAAGTTGACCGGCGGATCGGATTGGCAATTCCTCCTGGTCTACGAGGACCTCTTGATTGCCGGGGCCGACCCGGTGATCGACAACGAGCAACCGCCCACGCGCATGTACAGCCCCACGTCGAGCCGGCAGATCGTCGTGATGGACCGCCAGAGCGGCAACGTGCTTTGGAGGCGCCGGGCCGAGAAGGCGTTTCGCCACTACGGCATCTGCGCCGGGCGGGGAAAGGTGTTTTGCATCGACCGGGCGTCGATGGAGGAGTTCGTCAAGGCGGAGCGCCGCGGCCAAACACCCCGGGAAACGCCGCGGATTCTCGCCCTGGACGCCCGCACCGGAGAGTTGTTGTGGCAGACCGAACAGCACGTGGCCGAACAGCTCTGCTACTCCGAGGAGCACGACGTGCTTGTGTCCAACGCGGCATTCCGCGGCGAGGACGGCAGCCTGCTCTGGCACGACCCGGACAAGGAGGAGTACCTCTGGTTCGGCAAGTGGGGCATGATGCTAAACGGCCGGCGCCTCTTCCCGCAGGTCCGGCGCGAGTTCGATCTCTTAAGCGGCCGGCAGCGGACCTACCGCGACCCGGCCGGGCGCGAGCTGGAGTGGAAGTACCAGCGCAGCTACGGCTGCGGGCCCATGGCCGGGGGCCGGCACCTGATCACGTTCCGCTCGGGCACGGCCGCGTTCTTCGATCTGGCTCACGACGGCGGCACGGCCAACCTGGGGGGCTTCCGCTCCGGCTGCACGCCGAACCTGATCCCGGCCGACGGCGTGCTCAACGCCCCCGACTATACGCGCACCTGCACCTGCGAGTATCAAAACCGCTCGTCGCTGGCCCTGGTGCACATGCCCGGGCTGGAGTATTGGACCTACGGGGCCGTGCTCACGCCGGGTCGGATCGGGTTCAACCTGGGAGCGCCGGGCGACCGCCGGGCCGACGGCACCCTCTGGATCGCGGTGCCCAACGTCCCGGACCGCATGGCCCGCGAGCAGGACGGCGACGCTGCACGCCCGCTTCTCCGGACCGAACCCGACGCACCCGAAACGTTCTACACGCACTCGTCGCGCCTGCCGGAGGAGGAGGGTTATCGCTGGGTGGCGGCCTCGGGCATGACGGGGCTGCGGCGCGCGAGTGTGCCCCTGGCCGGGATCGACGCCGAGCGCCCCTTGCGCGTGCGACTCTATTTCTCCGAGCCCGAGCACGCCCGTGCCGGCGCCCGGGTGTTCAGCGTGAGCATCGACGGGCGCGAGGTGATCGAGGACCTCGACGTGTTTCGCGAGTCGGGCGGGCGCCGCCGCACGCTGGTCAAGGAGTTCGCGGATGTGGAATACTCGGGCCGCAAGGTGGATCGCTATCCCGCGCTGGAGATCGGCTTCCGCCCCCGCGCGGGCGAGTCGGTCCTTTGCGGCGTGGAAGTCGTGGAGCAGCCGCCCGAGGGAAGTGTGACTCAGGAGTAGTGCAACAATATGGACCCGGTCTCGTCTTCGTATTGAAGGAGTAGCGTGATGACCTCATCTTCTTGTCGAGCAAAGCTCAGCAACGTACACGAGCCGGCCGCAAGCCGGCCGGTTCGGACCGCGGTGATGCGGGTGCTCGTCGCCGCGATGGTCCTGCTGCTATCCTGTTGGGCAAGCGACGCCCGATGCGCAGAAACCGCCCGCCGGCCAAACGTGGTCTTCCTCCTGGTCGACGACCTGGGCTGGGCCGACGTGGGCTGCTTCGGCAGCACCTTCTACGAAACGCCGAACATCGACCGGCTCTGCGCCTCGGGCATGAAGTTCACCAACGGCTACGCCGGGTGCCCGGTCTGTTCGCCGACCCGGGCGAGCATCATGACCGGGCGCCACCCGGTGCGGGTCGACATCACCGACTGGATTCCCGGCGCGTCGGCCGCCCGGTTCAAGGATGCCAAGTTCCGCCAGGTCGAAGACCGCGACAACCTGGCGCTCGAGGAGGTAACCATCGCCGAGGCGCTCAAGGCGCAAGGCTACCAGACGTTCTTCGCCGGCAAATGGCACCTGGGCGGAAAGGGCCACTGGCCGACCGACCAGGGGTTCGACTTCAACGTCGGCGGCTGCGAGAAGGGCTCGCCGCCGGGAGGCTACTACGCCCCGTGGAGCAACCCGAACCTCAAGGCCCGGCAGGAGGGTGAATACCTCACCGAGCGCCTGACCGACGAGTCGCTAGCGTTCCTTGAAAAGCGCGACGCGGGCCGGCCGTTCCTGCTCTACCTGGCGTACTACAACGTCCACACGCCGATCACGCCGTACAAGAAGCGGTTCGCCCACTTCCAGGAAAAGGCGGCCGAGCAGTTCCCCGACGAAACGCCCGTCGGCGAAGAGCACGAGGGCAAGACGCGCCTGCGCCAGGACAACCCGGCGTTCGCGTCCATGGTCGCGGCGGTCGACGACAGCGTGGGCCGCATCCTGGAGAAGCTCGACCGGCTCGGACTGGCCGAGAACACCGTGGTGATCTTCTTCTCCGACAACGGGGGCCTTTCCACCCTGAGGCGCCCGGGGCCCACCTGCAACCTGCCGCTGCGCGCGGGCAAGGGGTGGCTTTACGAGGGCGGGGTGCGCGAGCCGCTGATCGTTCGGGCACCCGGCGTGACCCGGCCGGGGAGCGTCTGCCACGCGCCGGTGGTGAGCATGGATTTCTTCCCCACGATCCTCGAGCTGGCCGGGCTGCCGCTGATGCCCGAAAAGCACGCCGACGGGGTGAGCCTCGTGCCGCTTCTCAAGGGGGGCGACGCCGTGGCGTCCCGGTCGCTATGGTGGCATTACCCCCATTACCACGGCTCGACCTGGACCCCCGGCGCGTCGATCCGCGAAGGGGACTGGAAGCTCATCGAGTTCTATCACTGGGGGAACGTCGAGCTGTATAACCTCAAGGACGACCCCGGCGAGCAGCACGACCTGAGCCGGCAAGAGCCCGCCAAGCTGACCGAACTGCTCGACAAGCTGCACGCCCTACAGAAGCGGTACGGCGCGAAGATGCCGCAGCCGATGGAGCGGTAGCCAAGGTTGGAGTCCAGGCTTTAGCCTGTCTTCAAGCAGCCTAAAGGCTGGACTCCAGCAAAGTGCCTGCTACTCGGGCTTCGCCTCGAAGAGCTGAAACTCCCAGATCGTCGGGCCGTCGGTCGCGCGGAGGATGTCGAGGCGGAACTCCTGCGCGGTGACCGGGTCGAAGCGGATCTGCCGGCTCTCGCCGATGGTAGTGCCGCGGTGGACGGTCTCCCAGGCGTCGCCCCGCTTGGCCTTGAGCTCGAACTCTTGCACCCGGCCGGCGTAGGACTCCATGATCCGAGCCCGGTCCACGGTCTTTGACTCGCCCAGGTCTATCGACAGCGACGCCTCCGCCGTGCCGGCGTCGGTGGCCCAGCGGGTTTCGGGGTCGTCGTCGATGGCCTTGGCCGGGCCGTACTGGGCCGTCATGTCTTGGAAGACGTTCGACGCCACGGCCTTCTTGCCCACGGCCACGCTCCCGGAGGCCAGCCGGCCCGGCTTCAGCTCGGCCGCCGAACCGTCGAGTGTGAGCACCACGATCGTGTCGATCGCGTCGCGGCGCTCCTCGGGAATCATGACGGTGATCGAGTCGTCGGCCTGCTCGACCCGGGCGGTGCCGCCCGTCAAGACGCGGTGGGAGACGATCTTGCGCTCGATCGGCGGCAGCAGGACCGGCCCCGGCTCGGACGTCAGCACGTGCAGATAGACGGTCTCGCCGCGATAGGTCGAAGCGCCCCACTCGCCGGGCCGGAAGGGCCCGCCGCGCGTGTCGTAGATGCTCTCGCCGTACTTGGCGAGCCACTGCCCCATCTCTTTGAGGCGATCGACCTGGCGGGGCTCGATGCGACCGTCGGGCATGGGACCCACGTTGAAGAGCAGGTTGCCGTCGCCGCCCACCACGCGGACCAGCACGTGCAGGCACTCCGTAAGCGACTTCATCCGGTCGTTCGGCTTGTAGGCCCACTGGCGGCAGATCGTCATGCAGGTCTCCCAGGGACGGTCGGTCTGCATGGCGCCGACTCGCTGCTCGGGCGTGTCGTTGTCGCAGGGGAGCCCGGCCCGGTTGTTGATGACCACGTTCGGCTGCAGCTTGCGGCACATCTTGACGAGCGGCTCCGAGTTCCAGTCGGCCGCCGAGCCGCCCAGCCCGTCGAAGAAGATCATGCTCACCTCGCCGTAGTTTGTGAGCAGCTCGCGGACCTGGCCGTGGAGGAACTCGATGTAGTGCTTGTGGCGCTCGCCGTTGCGGTAGTCGGGGTGGTACCAATCGACCGGCGAGTAGTAGATCCCCCACTTAAGCCCGCCGGCGTGGCAGGCGTCGGCCAATTGCTCGACCACGTCCTTGCCGTAGGGCGACTCGGGGCTGGTGATCTTGTAGTCGGTGAGCTTCGAGTCGAACATCGAGAAGCCGTCGTGGTGCTTGGTCGTAAAGACCATGTAGCGCATCCCGGCGGCCTTGGCCACCTCGACCCATTCGGCGGCGTCGAACTTTGTGGGGTTGAACTCCTTGTAGAGGTTGTCGTAGACCTCGACCGGGATCGACCCCCGGCCGCCGCGCCCGCGGCGCTCGCCCCCCCGCGACCAGCCGATCTCCGTCCCCTTCAGGCTCACCGGCCCCCAGTGGATGAACAGGCCGAACTTGAGTTGGCGCCACGCTTCGATCGCCTCCGGCGGGGCGTGCTGCCACGAGGTGTCCTCCGCCCCGTCGGCCGCCCGGGCAACCGACGCCCGTGAAAGGGCGATCGCGAGCATTGCGGACGAGAGCAATACGACTTTCGTGCGGATCATCGCGTTTCTCCTCAACGGCTGGGAAGGATCGTGTAGCGAGGCCGCTTGCGGCCCGCGTGTTTGCGGCCCGCGTCGCAAAGCGCCGGACGCGCGGCACCACACCAGCTTACCCCACGGCGCTGCGCGGCACAAACCGTCGGCCAGGACGCCGCTCTACGACCGCAGCAACTTCACCGCCGTGGCCACGTAGCCTAAGCCCGAGAGGATCGTCAGCAGCACGGCACCCCAGACCGAGGCCACCAGCAGGGCGTAGGTCCACGCCGGGGCATCGGCCATCGGCTCGTAGGACAAGTAGAAAAGACACGCCGGGGCGGCCACGCACTGCAGGACCATCTTCAGCTTGCCGGCGAGCTTGGCCGAGAAGTCGCCGCCCCGCTCCTCAATGAAGCTCCGCAGCGCGGTCACCAACAGCTCGCGCCCCACGATGACCACGACCATCCATGCCCGCAGCCCCCATTCGACCTGGCGCATCCTGGGGTCGGCCACGAGGAAGATGAACGTGCCGCAGACGACCACCTTGTCGGCGAAGGGGTCGAGGATCCGGCCCAGCGTGGTGACCAGCTTCCATCGCCGGGCGAGGTAGCCGTCGAGCCAGTCGGTGGCCGCGGCCGCCAGGAACAGCACCATGCTCGTGATGTAGAGCTGAAAGGCCATGGTGCAGAACATGACCACGGCCAGCACCAGGCGCAGCACGGTGAGCTGGTTGGGGATGTTCAAGGCCGAGGCCAACAGCGGCTTCGCCGGCTTCGCTTCGCTCGTCATGACGCTTCCTCGCGGAAAAGGGGTCAGAACTATTTTTCGCCAGATGAGCGATCCTTCAATGGGCGATCTCTCCGAAAAACAGTTCTGACCCCTTTTCCGGACTTCGGGCCACCCCTATTAAATCATATCCCCGGCTTTCGACAATTTCGACCGGGACGATTTGCCCTGGAACGAGTCCCTCGCCGGTCACGTAGACCGCGGCGTCGATCTCCGGGGCGTCGGCCACCGTCCGGCCGAGGTAGGCGTGGGCCTGGCCGGGAACGGGCCCGTCGATGAGCACGTCCCGCCGTCGCCCCACCTGGGCACGGTTGTAGGCAAACGCGATCTCCTGCTGGGCGGCCATCAGGCGCTCGCGGCGGGCCCGGGCGACCTGCGGCGGCACGGCTCCTTGCATCTCCGCGGCCGGCGTGCCCGGCTCCGGGCTGAAGACGAAGACCCCCAGGCGCTCGAACCGCTCGCGCCGGACGAAATCGAGCAGCTCCTCGAACTCGGCGTCGGTCTCGCCGGGAAACCCGGTCATCAAGGTGGTGCGCAGCACCAGGCCGTCGATCCCCCGGCGGAGCCGCCCGAGCAGGCGCTCGGTCTCGGCCCGGGTCACCCCGCGGCGCATCCGCCGGAGCAGCCGGTCGCTTGCGTGCTGAAGCGGCAGGTCGAGGTACGGCAGCACGCGCCGGGCCCGGGCGATTCGCTCGATCAACCGGTCGGTGACGTCGTGCGGGTAAAGGTACATGAGCCGGATCCACGCGAGCCCCTCGGTCGCGTCCAGCTCGGCGAGCAGGTCGGCCAGTCGCGGCGCGCCGTAAAGGTCCCGCCCGTAGTAGCTGGTGTCCTGGGCGATCACGACCAGCTCGCGAACCCCGTCGTCGGCAAGCGCTCGGGCCTCGGCTACGACGTGCTCGATCGGCTTGCTGGCGTAGTGCCCGCGGATCTGCGGGATGGTGCAGAACGCACAGCGGCGGTCGCAGCCCTCGGCGATCTTCAGATACCCGACGTGTGGCGAGGTGATGCGCAGTCGCCCCTCGTCGGCGAGCGGCCGGCTGGGGGGCGGGAGGAACACGGCCCGATGTTCATCCCGGCCCTCGAGCACGCGCGAGACGGCCACGGCGATCTCCTCCCGGGCAAAGACGCCCACGACCTGGTCGATCTCGGGATAGCGCGAGAGCAGGGCCTCGCGATTTCGCTCGGCCAGACACCCGGCCACGATGACCGCCCGGAGCGCACCGCAGCGCTTGCGTTCGAGCATCTCCTCGATCACGCCGTAAGACTCGGCCCGGGCGTCGGCGATGAACCCGCAAGTATTCACCAGTGCGAAGTCGGCCCGCTCCTCTTCGCCGACCATCTCGTACCCCTCGAGCCGCAAGAGCCCGGCCATACACTCGCTATCGACCAGGTTCTTCGGGCAGCCGAGGCTGACCAGCAAGTACGTGCGGTTGGATTGGGTGGGGGGCACAGCCTTGCACACGAGACGTGATAGCCGCGGGCGGCAGCCCGCGGGGGGTTGCCCGACAACACACATCGGGGGTCAGTTTTCTTGCGAATTTTTTCCGCGGTGAGCAAGTTCGGCGACGTGCTCGCCGCCTCCGAAATCTTACCGGACCGCCCGACCAGCCGTAAGTGGCTCGTTTTCGGTGATTGCCTGCCCGCCCGTTGCAAGCTATACTGTACATTTGTATGCTACACCGCAACCTCCAGGCACCCGCCCCCCCTACGACCATGCTCGCCGAACTCGCCCCCGAAGAGCTTGCCGACGCACTGGACGCCGTGGCCGCCGAGGTGCTCGCGGCGGCCGGGGTCGAGGGGCCGCCAGTCGACGCCTTTGCCGTGGCCCGGGCCCTGGGGGTCACCGTGGCCGAGGACGACCGCCAGCGAGGCCGGGCGCGGTTCGTGCGGCTAAAGGGCCGGGGCGGCTCGGCCCCCCGAGCGACGATCCTGCTGCGCCCCGAACCCCGGCCCGAGCGCCGCCAATGGGCCGTGGCCCACGAGATCGCCGAGCACGCGGCCTATCGCCTCTTCGAGCTGCTCTCGGTCGATCCGCGCGAGGCCGACCCGGGCGCCCGGGAGCGCACGGCCAACCAGCTTGCCGGACGACTGCTGTTGCCCGCGGCGTGGTTCGGCGAAGACGGCCCGGCCTTGGACTGGGACCTGCCGGAGCTCAAAACCCGCTACGGCACCGCCAGCCACGAGCTGATCGCCCGGCGCATGCTCGACTTCCCGCCGCCGGTGGTGATCACGATCTACGACCACGCCGGAATCACGCTTCGCCGCAGCAACGTCTTCGGCCGGGTGCCGCCCCCGTCGGCCCGGGAAATCGAGTGTTGGCGCCGGACCCACGAAACTGCCCTGGCGCACCAGACGACCGACGGGACCCGCACTGTGCAGGCCTGGCCCGTACACGAAGAGGGCTGGAGGCGCGAGATCGTGCGGACGGAGGTGGACGCATGAAGTTGGGGGGCGTTCGAGAGGGAAAAGGGAGAAGGGGAAAAAGGGGAAGAAGACAAGATCATGTCTTTCCCTTTTTCCCCTTTCCCTTTTTCCCTCCCCCTCTTCCCTCACGTCCCCGGCGGCGTTTGCCCCAGCTCGCGGAGGTGGCGCCGCAGCAACTGCCCGGGATCGAGCGACAGCTCCTCAAACCGCGCCGAGAGGGGCGGGGCCGTGCCGTCGCGACGCAGCTCGGCCAGGTAGGCGTCCAGCAGCGCGGTGTTTTCCGGCCGGCTGTGCAGCAGGAAATGGACCCAGGCCCACGCCTCGGCATAGTCGTCCTGCGAAAGCTCCGGGGTGCCGCTGAGCCCTTCCATGCGCACGAGCTCGGGCTCCCAGGTGCGTTTCTCCAGGCGGACCAGCAGCCGGTGCAAGTGCGGCCGGTTGACCCCCTGCTGTGCGCGGGCGACCTCGAAGTGCTCGGCCAGCCCCTCGTCGAGCCACAGGGGGACGCCCGGCACCACCGCGTGCAGGTACGCGTGGGTCACCTCGTGGCGGAGGTCTTCGGCCACGCGGTCGCCCCAGTGGGCGTAGACCATCAGGCGCGTGTCGGTCTCGACGAAGAACGCCCGCCGGTTGGGGAACGCCGGGTGGTGCAATAACATAAACGCCCGAAACCGGTCGGCGCTCTCGAAAAGGTAGACGTAGACCGGCTCGTCGGAAACCGGCAGGTCGAGACGCTGCTGCACGTCGAGGCGCAGCATGCAAAGCTCCTCGATCAAGCGGTGGTGCGAGGCCAGCGGGAAGTCGCTGTAGATGCGCAACTGCTCGCGCACGAGCGAATACTGCCCGGGAAGCGTAAGCGACACGCTCCGCAGGCCGGCGCATCCGGCCGCCAACAGCAAGAGCAGGGTCCACCGGCGGTGCTTCATGCTTTGGAGTGCGGCGATTCATCGCCGCTTTGTGGCGGGCGCGGTGAATCGGACGGATTGGGCAATCCGCGCTACGGTCTCGTGCAACGGGGGACGCGAGGAAGACGCGGCGCTTGAAGAAGCGGCCGAAAGCGGCGATGAATCGCCGCACTCCAAAATTGCGGCCAGCTTCGGGCCCCAGCGTGCGGCGGAGTAATGCTCCTCGACCAACCGCCGGCCCGCCGCGCCCATGCGGCGGCGCAGGCCTAGATCGGCCGCCAGCCGGTCGATCGCGTCGGCCCATTGGCGCGGGCTCTCGGCCAAGAAGCCCGTCTCGCCGTCGATCACCATCCGGCGGTTCATTCCCACCGGGTTCGCCACCACCGGCAGCCCGGCCGCCATGAATTGCAGCACGCGCAGCCCGCACTTGCCCGGGCTCCAGGTGTCGTCCGGCAGCCAAGAGACCCCAATGTCGGCGCCGGCCAGGTCATCGGCCTCGGTGGCGGTGGACCAGGGACGGGGCTCGACGCGAAGCGGGCCCAGCTCGATCGACCGGTCGCAGATCAGGCGCAGCCCGAGGCCCGGCACGCGCTCGGCGGCCGCGGTCAATGGGGCCCCGGCCGCGCGGAGCGAGGGGAGCGTGCTGCCCTGGCCGATCCACACCAGTCGGGCGGCGGCGCCGCGGCGCACGTGCTCCGCCGGCCGGTAGCGGCCCGGGTCGATGCACGTGGGCACCACGTAAACCCGTTCGGGCGGCGCGTAGGCCCGGGCGGCCCCGGCCAGGTAGCCGTTGCCCGCGATTACGGAGTCGGCCGCGTAGACCGTGGCCCAGAACCGCCCGGCCCGCGACCAGCTCTCCGGGCCCTTGGGGCTGTAGCTGTCGCGTTGCCAGAGGGCGTCGTCGAAGTCGTAAACCAGGCGCCGGGCCCGTCGCCGCAGCAGGATTAGCTGCCCGAGCGGCAGCAGCTTGCGCTGCAAGACGACCACGTCGGCCCGGCGTGTACCCCAGAGCGTGCGGAGCCGGCCCAGCCCCCGCCGCAGCGGCACGGCCTCGAGATACAACCCCCTCTCGGCCATCGCCCAGGCGAACGCCTCGATCCGGTAACGATAGCAGACGTGCTCGGGGGCCTCGATCAGGGCCAGGACCTTCATCGGCAGTCCTCCGTGACGGCCGGGGGATGGTAGCACAATCGGACGGCCGGCCAAAGGTCAGATTGCCTCGCCGAGGTGGGGTGACCGCAAGAAACGAAAAGCCCCGCGAGTCAAAATGACTGCGGGGCTCCTCAAGGAGGTCAATCAGAGTAGTTGTTCTCTACTTCCGTCGTCTCCACGCCGTGCCGATACCGAGGGCTGCGAGCAGGGACCAGACGAGGAAGGTCGAGGGTTCGGGGATGACGGCGACGGCGTACGGCGTCAGGTCGCCAACCTCCACCGCTGGAAGAGCACCGGCCATCGGGAACGAGCCCTGATATGTGTAAGTGGGGGTGCCGGCAATCGTGTCGAAGTCGTAGTTGTCGGCCGTAAACAAACCCCCGTCGAATGCAGCGTGGTAGCCGGTCTGCCCATCGGCATAGAGCCCCTGGCTGAAATTCGAGTTGAAGGGCAAATTGACCAGCGCGGCAACCGTGCCGGGAGCGGCGCCAGTACCCTTGTAAATGATGTCGCTAGCCAGGTCATGGACCAGGAGGTTACCGGCGCCGTCAAACGCCAGCCCCACCTCCACCGCGTTCAGTCCGTAGGCGCCGACGAGCGTTTCGGGCACGCCGTCTGCGGTGTTGTCTACCCAGAGCTGGTCGGCGGCGTCAGTACCGTACATCTTGCCATCGGCCGCCCGATACGCCAAGTCTTGCATGGGCGTAGGCGGGTTGGCAATGAAAGTTGCCACGGCGGTAGTCGGGTCGATCGAGTAGACCGCGGGTAGGGTTGCCCCAAAGCCAACCGAGCCGATCAGGGGGCCTTGGCCCGGCCGTCCCAGCCAATCCAGGCCGGCGAAGCCATTGAGCCCCGAACCCGTTGCCGAATCGGTGATCTCACCCACTGCAACCCACCCAGCCGGGTTGTAGAAATCGAACCGGATGAGTTCGTCGCCACCCGAGCCCGACTGCGGGAGGTTGTTCGTGCCGAAGAACCACCTGCTTTGCTGGGCGCCCGCCGTACCGGCAGACACCGCCAGCACGACCACCGCCAAAACACCGATAGACCGTCTCATTGTTGTGCTCTCCTACCTAGGTGTACATTCCCGTGGGTACCCCACCCACAATTCACCCCTAATAAGCCGCTCGAACCCGATTCCTGACACGGAATTCCAAGATTTTCCAAAATTGCCTCTGGTGGGGGGATTTCTTGTAGGTATTTTGGCCCAACGTGGGGGCAAGAAACTTTTCGCGATAATTGTGCGCATGAGGATGGGATGGTTGCGGAATCTGGGGTATATGCCCGCAAGCGGGCCTGACGCCTCAAACGGCCCAGAAAACCCCCACAGAGGGTGGAGAGGCTACTCGGCACCAGAGGTGGTTCAAGACGAGTCCCAGAGAACTTCAGGCCCATGCATGCACGTCGCACGGGGGCGAGCCTTGGCAAGACATAGGGTCTCGCGAAGACGCGGCAGCAGGTTTGCTGCCGGCTATGGTGAGACGGATCGAAGCCGCGGTCGCGCTACGACCGCCCGCCGATCCGCTCGGCGATCAAGCCGTCGAGCTGCTCCTTCAGCCGCGGGATGATCTCCTCGTAGGCGTAGACGCCGATCTGCTCGGGGCCGCGCTTCAGATTGACGAAGTTCGGCCCGCACCAGAGGCCCAGGTCGGCGTCGTCGGTCTCGCCAGGGCCGTTCACGCGGCAGCCCATCACGGCGATGGTGATCGGGTGCTCGGCGGCGTAGCGCGTGGCCTCGCGGACCTGCTCGGCCAGCTCGACGAACGCCTGGTTTTCGACCCGGGAGCAGCTCGGGCAGGAGACGATGTTCAGCCCGCCGGGCCGGTGCCCCGCGGCGCCGCGGAGCCTGCCGGCGGCCACGTCGGCGAGGATCTGACGGGCGGCCTCGACCTCCTCCCGCTTCCGGGCATTGGGGACGGTGAGCGAGACCCGCACCGTGTCGCCGATCCCCCGTCGCAACAGCTCTTCGAAGGCCACTCGGGTCTTGGCGACCCCCTCGGGCGGCATCCCGGCCTCGGTTACCCCCAGGTGCAGCGGCACGTCGGGCCGCTCCAGCACGAAGCGGCGGTTGACCTCGATCACCTTGGCCGGGTCGGAGTCCTTCAGCGAGACGCAGTAGCGCGTGAACCCCAGGCGGTCGAGCAGCTCGCAGTGCTCCAGGGCGCTTTCGAGCATCGGGCCCACCGAGTCGCCGTTGGCGTACTTTGCCCGCTTGGCGGGGTCGACCGAGCCGCAGTTGAGCCCCACGCGGATCGCGCAGTCGTGCTCCCCGGCCACGTCGGCGATGAAGCGGACCTTGTCCTGCCAGGGCTTCTCCCGCTCGTGATGGAACAGGTGGCCCGGGTTGTAGCGGATCTTTTCGACCAGCGGGGCCACGTCGGCCGCCAGCCGGTAGTTCTCCTGGGGATCGACGGCCAGATTCGCTTCGGTGCGCGGGCGGATCTCGGCCAGGGCCTGGACGTCCCGCCGGGTGTCGACCGCGATCCGCACCACGCCCGCCCCCGCCGCGGCCAGCTCGGCGGCCTGGGCCACGGTCGCCTCGACGTCGGTCGTCTTCGTGGCGCACATGCTCTGGACGACGATCGGGTGGCCGTCGCCGATCGTGACCGTGCCGACGCGCACCGGGCGCGTGGGGTTGCGGGGGAGCTGCTCGCGTGGGAACTGGATGGGGGGCATGTGGCGTCTTCCTGGGCCGGTGACGGCTCAACCACCTGCTGTACGATGGCCTTCCAAGGCCGTCGAGGGCTGCGGGGCGACGGCGACGGCCTTGGAAGGCCGTCGTACGGGGCGCTTCGCCGCGTGGGTGCGTTGTTGCCAGCGTCGTCTGCCATTTTCCGGCAACGCCCAGCGTGCTTCAAGGCCGGCGTGGCCGGGAAGCCGTAACGGCTGTTTTGCTTGGAGAAAATGGGCTGATTTTGCCGATAAGGGCGACGCTACGGGGTCCCGGGACCTATGCTGTTCTAATAGGCTGTCCGAAAAGTGTTTGCAGTGACCCGATTCATCGGGTCTAGCTGCGAAAAGGTGCCGTTTGGCGAGTCTAGGACCGCATGAATGCGGTCACTACGAACTTTTCGGACAGCCTCTAACTCCTTGAATCGCTGTATGTTACGTCTGCTGGCCGTTTCCGCCTGCCTGCTCTTCTCCGGCTGCTCGCTGCTGCCGGAGATCGCCCATCGTCCCACGCTCCACAATCCCTTCCCGCAGCTCTCCCGCGTGGCCGTGGCCCCGTTCTTCAACCTCAGCGAGGAGCCCACGCTCAACGGCGACGACGTGGCCGAGGCATACTACGCCGAGCTACAGTCGGTGCCGGGCTTCGAGGTGGTGCCGGTCGGCGTAGTGAAGACGGCCATGCTGGCCCACGGGACCGAGCTGACCGGCCCGAGCGACGCCCGGCGCCTGGCCCAGCTCTTGGACGTCGACGCGGTGGTCGTCGGCGCGGTGACCGATTACTCGATCTATCCCCCCCCTCGCATGGGGATCAGGGTGGAGTGGTATGCGGCCAATCCGGGTTTCCACCCGATCCCGCCCGGCTACGGGTTGCCTTGGGGAACCCCCGAAGAAGAGCAGATACCCGACTCCCTCGTGCTCGAAGCGGAATTCGCCCTGGCCCAGGAACAGCTTTCGACGCAAACCCCCAGCTACCAGGAGCTTGCGCCGCCGGGTCCGGTACCGTCGCGCCCGGGGGCGGCGCCTGCGGCCCGGCCGGATGGCTCGTCGGGCGAGCCGATCACCTCCGACTGGGGGGTTAAAGTCAAGCCGCTGGCCCATGCGCCCGGGGCCCCGGCCGCTGAACGAAACCCGTCCTCCGGGGGGGAGGCCCCGCGGTTTTCCTCACTGGCCGGGTCGGGGTCGGAGCTGGCCGGGGCTGAGGGTTTCGGCACGCCCCCCACCGGGCTGCCGCCGAACTGGCCCGACCCCAGGGGGTTCGTGCCGGAGGCGCCCCGCGCGGCCCCGCCCACGTGCTGGCCGAGCAACGCCCCGGTGATGCGTCACACGCGGGTCTACCACGGCAACGACAGCGATTTCACCGCGGCGCTGCAGACGTATTACGCCTTCCGCGACGAGTCGCGACCGGGCGGTTGGCAGGGCTATTTGCAGCGGAGCGACGATTTCGTGCGGTTCTGCTGTCGCAAGCACATCTGGGAGATGCTCAGTGCCCGGGGGGGAGCGGGCGAAACGCGAGTGGTGTGGCGGTGGCCCAGCATCCGATAAGAACAGCAGGGAGCCTCAGCCCCGGGCGGCGCCAGGGATTCGGCGTTGCCCCCCCACCCGGCGTCCTTTCCGCCCCCAGCAGGAGAACCCCGCTCGTGAGTCAGGACATCAATGTACTGGCGCTGGTGAAAGGCAAGGAGCGCTACGTCTTTCTGTACGACGATGAGAGCCGCGCCGAGACCTTGCGGACCCTCGGGCGCTACGCCTCGAATCCGGAACTGAGCTTCACCTGGTACGACGCCGCCGTCTTGAGCCAGAAGATTCGCCAGGAAAGCCAGAAGTGCGCGGCCCGGCCGCGGTTCGACATGCCGCTGCACAGCGACCTGGACGAGCTTTCCTGAGAAAAAGGGGTCGGGAGTCTTTTTCGGCCGTGGCCGAAAAAGACTCCCGACCCCTTTTTTTCTCCACTCCCATGCGCACGGCCATCGCCCGCTTCCTCCAGTACCTCCGGGTCGAGCGCAACGCCTCGGAGCTGACGCTGAAGAGCTACCGCGAGGACCTCGGTGCGCTGGCCGACTACCTGGCCGAGGCCCGGGGGGGCAACGCGCCCGAGCCCGGCCACGTCGGCGTGCTGGAGCTCCGCGGCTACGTGGCGGCGCTCAGCCAGGCGGGCTACGCCAAGGCGACCATCGCCCGGCGTCTGGCCTCGCTGCGGAGCTTCTTCCGGTTCGGCCAGCGCGAGGGCTGGACCGATACCAACCCGGCCAAGCCGTTGCGCAATCCTCGCCAGGAACGCTCGCTGCCCCACTTCCTCTCGGCCGAGGACATCGGGCGTCTGCTCGAGGCCCCGCCGCCGGGCGAGCCGCTGGGGCGCCGCGACCGGGCGATCCTCGAGACCATGTACTCGGCCGGGCTGCGCGTGAGCGAGGTGGTGGGCCTCTGCGACGGCGATCTGGATTTCGAGGCCGGCGTGGTGCGCGTGCGCGGCAAGGGCCGCCGCGAGCGCCTCTCACCGCTGGGCTCTTACTCCATCCGCGCACTGAAGCAATGGCTGAAGCTCCGCAAGCTGCACGTGCGCGAGCCCAAGGGCCCGGGCGCCCCCGTGTTCGTCAACAAGTTCGGGCGCCGGCTGACCACGCGCAGCGTCGCCCGAATGCTCGAAAAGTACCTTGCCCAAACCGGCCTGGACGCCCGGACCACGCCCCACTCGCTCCGCCACAGCTTCGCCACGCACCTCTTGGACCGCGGCGCCGACATCCGCAGCGTGCAAGAACTCCTGGGCCACAAGAGCCTCACCACCACGCAGATCTACACCCACGTGAGCACGGCGGCGCTGCGCAAGGTCTACGAGAAGGCACATCCGCGGGCGAGGTGAGCGGTGACGCGTTCCTACGTGCCGCGATGCTTGAGATCATGCGGATCGACGCTGATGTCGTGACGCTTACACTGCGCGAAGACCGCAGCTTCGTCAATCAGGCCGGCGTTGCAGCAGCGAACGATGAACCGGTAGAACACGTCGCACAATTCCCGGCGAGTGTTCTGGCGTTCGCGGTCGGGGATGCGTTTCGGACGGGCCGCCGGACGTTCCGTGCAGCACGGATCAACGGACGAGAATTCAATTGTGTTGTGCGCGGATACGTAAGAACCCTGGGCAGCGGCGAGGCAATCGAACCGAGAGTTGTATTGGTCGATCACGCGCAGGCAGTGCGTTATTTCATCGGCCCAGAAATCGAGGTTCGCCACGTGCCCCGCCAGTTGGTGCGGATTCAAAGTGGCGAAACGGAAAAACTGCGCCGTCAATTCCCGGGCGATGCTGATCGTGTACGCGGCGAAATCTGCGTCTCCTATCTACGGAGCGCTAGACAGTGTCGTCCGTCCATCAATGGACGGATTAGGCAATCCGTCCCACGGTACGTCGTCAGACCAACCCCTTGCGCACCGCCCACACGGCCGCTTGGGTGCGGTCGCTGACGGCGATCTTGCGCAGGATGTTCTGGACGTGCTCCTTGACCGTCTCGACGCTGATCTCCAGCGAGCGCCCGATCTCCTTGTTCGACAGGCCCAGGGCCACGTGGCGCAGCACTTGGGTCTCGCGCTGGGTGAGCGGCACGTCGTCGTCGTCGATGGCCTGTCGGGTCTTCATGGCCGTGGCCACCCGCTTCAGCTCGCCGTGACGGCTGGGCGACTCTCCGCGGGCCGCGGCCGTGATCGTGGCGATCATGCTCTCGCGCGTGGAGCCCTTCAGCACGTAGTCGCAGGCCCCCAGGGCCACGGCCCGGGCAACGTACGTCGGGTTGTCGTAGGTCGAGAGCATCACCACCTTCGAGTCGGGCGCCTTGGCCTTGAACTTCTCGATGGCCGTCAGCCCGTCGTCCTCGGGCATCCGGATGTCCAACAGCACGACGTCCGGCTTGAGCTTCTGGGCGAGCTTCACCGCGTCTTTGGTGTTGCCGGCCTCGCCGACGATCTCGATTTCGCTGCCGGCCAACAGGCTGGCCAGGCCGGTGCGAATCACTTCGTGGTCGTCGCACACGAGCATCTTGACACTCATTGGGGTCTCCAAAGGTACATGGTCCGTGGCCACCGGTCCATCGGGATCCGGCGCCCCCGGCGACCGGGCCTCCCGGTCTGCGGGGGCCGAAGCGGGGGCAATCCGCTGGTCCGATTGTGGTCCTGAAAGGGTAACGAACTGTTCCAATCTTAGTACACCAGCGGGCAGCTTAAAATCCCCCGGTAGAACGATTTTCCCCCCCCGATACAGCGGGATAAATGCGGAATTCGGACCCAATTCGAGGGGGAAACTGGTCTTTTCTGGGGGTTCGCAGGAGCAAATCCGGGTCCCGAAATCTCATCTTTTTTT
>Ga0180438_10000766_pt1 | contig 58809 bp, 55 predicted proteins | sample SS_ome_12_FD_132455 | JGI IMG/M metagenome (GOLD analysis project Ga0180438, IMG submission 132455) | Hypersaline lake sediment archaeal communities from the Salton Sea, California, USA - SS_3_D_2 metaG | ecosystem: Environmental > Aquatic > Non-marine Saline and Alkaline > Hypersaline >... | reverse complement strand
GCTCTGCCGCATTTCACGCGCGTCGAATTGCACGAGTTGACGGCATCCGAAGCGGAGGGCGCCATCCGCGCCAAGCTTGCGCAGTTGTATCCGTCACGCGGCGGTACCCTGCCCGAAGGACTTTTGGAAGCTTTAATGGCGCGCGCCCAGGGCAACCCGTTCTATCTTGAAGAGCTGCTCAACTATGTGCACGACCGCGGCCTTGACCCTGCTGACCTAGACCGCATCGAACTGCCCGACAGCCTGCATATGCTGATCCTGAGCCGTATCGACCAGTTGAGCAAGAAGGAGAAGACAACCCTTCGTATTGCAAGCATCATCGGGCGCTTGTTCCGTGCAAGGTGGCTGACAGGTTATTACCCCAAGTTGGGCTCCTTCCCACAGGTGAGGGCTGCATTGGACGCTCTGGATTCGTTGGACATCACTCCAATGGTCTCGCCTGAGCCTGAATTAGCCTACCTGTTCAAGCATATCGTCACCCTTGAAGTGACATACAAAAGCCTTCCCTTTGCCACGCGTGCCCGCTTGCATGAGCATCTAGCGCGGTATCTGGAAAATCAAATTGAAACAGGGGCGATGCAAGGTTTGCCTTTGCTGGACATGATTGCATATCATTATTTACGCAGTGAGAAAGTCGAGAAACAACGCGAGTACCTGCGCAGAGCGGGGGAAGCTGCCCAGAAGAAATTTGCCAACGATGCTGCGCTGGAATATTACGGGACGCTGTTGCCCTTGCTGAAAGATTTGGTTGAACAAACACAGATACACTTAAAGCGCGGGGAAGTGTTAGAGTTGATGGGAAGGTGGGATGAAGCTGAAGGCGATTTCCGTGCCGCATTGGATTCATCCAGGGATGGTACGGTCTTGAAATCCAGTGCGCAGTTTGCGTTAGGCAAGTTGAACCGCTTACGCGGCGACTACGAATCCGCGCTCGATTGGCTGGCGAGGGCAGAGGAAGCGCGCACGGCATTGGAAGATACCATTGGGCTGGCAGAGGTGCTCATTGAAACAGGCACAGTCATGTGGCGAAAAGGGGATTATGATAAGGCACGTGAGCCATTAACCAAGGGACTGGGATTGGCGCGGGAGGCGGGGGATAAGTTGAACATCGGGTAGGCGCTCCACAATTTGGGGAATGTGACAAATTTACAAGGGAGCTTTACAGCCTCACGGGTTTACTATGAAGAGAGCCTGGTGTTCAGGCGAGAGATTGGTGATAAGGCGGGCATCTCGGCTACTCTCAACAATCTGGGGATTTTGGCGCTGGAGCAGGGCGACTACGCCGCAGCGCAGGCATTGCATGAGGAGAGTCTGGCGCTCAGGAGTGAGATGGGCGATAAATTGGGCATCTCGAATTCACTCAATAACTTGGGTTATGTGGCACTGGAGCAGGACGACTACGCCACAGCTCGGGCATTGCTTGAAGAGAGTCTGGCACTCTGTCGAGAAATGGGAGACAAGCGAGGCATTGCATATTCTCTAAGCATCCTGGGGAAAGTTGTGCTTGAGCAGGGCGACTTCCCCGCAGCCCAGGCATTACATGAGGAGAGCCTGGCACTCTATCGCGAGATGGGCGACAAGCGCGGCACCTCGGCTTCTCTTAATAACCTGGGAGTTTTGGCACTGGAACAAGGCAACTACGCTGAAGCTCTGACGTTGTGTGAGGAGAGCCTGGCACTCAGGCGTGAGATAGGTGACAAATGGGGCATCTCGGATTCGCTCAGCAGCCTAGGCAAATTGGCGCTGTCGCAGGGCGAATATGCTGCAGCAAAGTTGTTGTGTGAGGAGAGCCTGGCGCTCTGTCGTGAAATGGGCAACAAGCGATGCCTCGCGTTTTCTCTCAGCATTCTGGGGAGTGTGGCGCTGGCGCAGGTAGATAACTCCGTAGCGCGTACGTTGCATGAAGAGAGCCTGGTACTCAGGCGCGAGTTAGGCGACAAGCGAGGCATCGCTACTTCGCTTAGCAATCTAGGTTATGTGGCTCTGGAGCAGGGCGATTGCGACGCAGCGCGGGCACAGCTTGAAGAGTCTCTGGCGTTGTGCAAAAAGATGGATGAAAAGACAATCATGGCATATGTCCTGCTTGGTCTGGGGATTGTGGATTTAGTCGAGAACAAACCTGAAGCGCATGAGTACATCTCCCACAGCCTGAGCCTGCTCCAGGACAGGGGCGAGCAAATGCCACTAATTTCAAGCCTGATCGGTGCCGCGGGGTTGGCGTTACAGGAGGGCAATCCGCAATTCGCCGCACAATTGCTAGGCGCGGTCGAGTCTGCACTTAAGATGCTTCATGCCAAAATGGTACCTGAAATGATTCACTTCCATGCCAAAACGCAGGCTGCTGCCCGTGAGCAGCTGGGCGAGTCAGTTTTCCAGTCCGCCTGGGAGGAGGGGGCTGGGTGGGCGTTGGAAAAGACGGTTACAAAAGCATTGGCGGGTGTGTAGATAACACCTGCATTGCTTGTCGCTGCAGCAACTTACGATAAGGATTCTGAGAAAATATAACCTGGTTGTGAGGTTTTTTCCAAAAATCAGAAAAAGTGGTTCGGAACAGGTCCGGTTAGGGTCATCTGTTCCAAAATAGCCGTTCGATATGCCTGTCGAACGGTTTTCGGCATCATTAAGGTTCGAAAACAAACAAAATTAGATGATTTGGGTATTGAAATATACGCAACCACAATAAAATCGTGTGATTAACGGATCGAGCCCGGTTTCTATGTTTCAAGGTTTTTCAATCGGAAGCATTCGCTAGTGTAATCTAAACCTTATAATGAAGTACAGCCAAGCGGATAGATAACATGAATTATTCCTAATGTTAGGATAAGCACTTTGAGAAGAAAGTAAAAAAAGAATAGAATCAGAATTACCCGTTTACAAACAACTTTAGCAAGATAAGGAGTGAAAATGACCAAGAAATTCAAGATGACCACCGATATCCCAGAGTCGATTACTACACCGGATAATATCGAAACCCGGTTAGGCTCGCTGAAGTTTTTCGACGGATATCCCAGCCATGAAACCGTGCATTTGTGCTATGAAAATCTGCTGTTTATGCGCGGGGTAGAAGTATTTTTGAACTGGATACCTGCAGCGTCACTGTATGCCATGCGCGAAGGTTTCCGGAAAGCTGGAGTGACGCGAAACGGCATCATTGGGATCTACGAAGATCTGATGGACTCTAAATCAATCTTCCTGACGGCCAATATTGACTCCATCTACACCATTACATGGCTCGATCTCAAAGACGGACCGATGGTAGTCGAGAGTCCGCCCAATACATTGGGCATGGTCAACGACTTCTTTTTCCGTTATGTTATCGACTTGGGTAATGCAGGTCCCGATAAGGGCCAGGGTGGTAAGTATCTTTTCCTGCCCCCGGATTACGAGGGTGATGCACCGGAAGGCTATTTTGTCTTCCGCTGTCCGACCTTTGGTAATGCAATGTTCTGGCGCGGTTTCCTGGTGGACGGAGACCCCGGGCCTGCTGTAGCAAGCATCAAAGAGCACACCCACATCTATCCGTTGGCGAAACCAGAAGAACGGGAGAAGACTGAATTCATCAATTGGTCTGGCCTGGCATTCAACACTGTACATGCCAACGATTTCCACTTTTATGAAGAAGTCAATGCGGTCATTCAAGAAGAGCCTGTCGAAGCCTTCAGCCCCGAACTGATGGGCTTACTGCTTTCGATTGGAATTCAAAAAGGCCGGGATTTCAACCCGGATGAGGCCCGGCGCAAGACCCTCAGCGAGGCGGCTGCAGTAGGTAACGCCACTGCGCGTGCGATTTCGTTCAATCAAAAAGACCAAGAAATCGTTGAAGAGGCCTTTATATACGAGGATTCAGCCTGGTTTAACCCCTTCCTTGGTGGGTATCAATTTCTCCAAAGCGGTGCACGTTTGCTCGATGGGCGCACGATGTTCCATTTCCCCTATACTGCCGTTACCCCCGCCATGGAGGTCAAAATTGTAGGTGTCGGCTCTCAATATGCGATTGCCACCTTGGATATGGATGGCAACTACCTGGATGGCTCCAATAATTATAAGCTGCACCTGCCATCCAATGTGCCAGCCAAGAATTTCTGGTCGGTATTGGTCTATGATCCGCAGACACGCTCGATGTTGCAGACCGACCAGCAGTTTCCGGGTCTTAATAACATGAAAGGTGTGACTCAGCCCAATGAGGATGGTTCCTATGATGTCTATTTTGGTCCTGAAGCACCCCAAGGCAAGGAAGGCAACTGGATTCAGACAGTCCCTGACAAAGGCTGGTTCCCCATCCTACGACTGTATGGTCCCCTGGAATCGTGGTTTGATCAAACCTGGAGACCGAGTGAAATTGTTAAGATTGGATAGTGTCGGGAATAAGGCTGGCAGTTCATTCCAGGCTGCCAGCCAATCTTGAAAGAGTACCTCCTTCGAAACCAATTCCTCCATTATTGATATTCACACCATAGTATTGGGGAAGGCGGTTCGGAAATCGTCCTGTTAGGGTCATCAATATTTAAAGTTGAATTTGGCCCTGTTATTAAGTCGAGTTAGATCTAATGCTCCCTGTTAGGATGGCTCGCAATCCTACCATCGCCCTGCTTCCTTTCTGATTGAACAGTCTGATTAAACTTGGTTTAGATAACCCCAATCCAACGCTAAATTTATGGGAGAATTTGAAGGAAGGTCTGGCTCAAATAGCTGAAGCCATATTCTCGAAGGTTATCAATGCCTGGATAAAAAATTCTCCACATCCGCAATAAACTTCAACGTGCCTGTTTCAATCCGCTCAGTTATAGAATCCAGATCTATAAAATCCGGGTCTTTGACCAGGACATTCTCCAAAATTGAATCAATCCCTTTTCCTGGTGGCACGATGCGGTACCTGTCCCAACCGCTGTCGTTCAACAATTTCCAGTATTCCGATTGAACCTGCCGGTTGACACCACCCAACCAGGCTTCAAACCTGAATCTGTCATAAACAAAAACAACTGCGATTTTCAAATTCCGGTTCTTAATTGGTTCCAGGGTGAAGGAAAAATAGGTCATGTCCATGGTTCCCTGATAAATACCCCCGGATACGGAGTAATCAGGATATTTGTTGCTCAGGTGGGTTCTGAGTCCCGTAATATATTCAATTAATCCTCTGTATGCCGCCTGAACAGCGCCTTTCTGCAGTTGTTTCCGGTATTCAGCTATATAATTAGAAAATGCTTCCATCCGATCTCCCTTATTAATGTCGAAACCTGATACCATCCTGGTTTTACACTATTGAAATAGTTTCCCCATTAGCCTGGGTCTAAAATTTTACCAATATGTGGGATTTATAATACATCTCAAGACGGCCGCCGAAATGATTAAAGTAAAATCCTGGGAGCATTTTGAGATTAATCCTGGTTTCAGTAATAGCTGCGAGAATCTTAAAAAATAAATTGGATTTTAAAAGGTGGTGAAAATGAAAAAAGTTTGTGTGATTGGAGCATCCGGAAAGCTGGGTCAGTACATGGTCGGGCATGCCCTGGAGCGCGGTTATGAGGTTGTGGGCGTCTGCCGGGAGAAAAGCGTTGAAAAACTGGACCGGTTCACTGGACAGATCGAGATTATCCCCGGAAGGACAAATGACCGCCAGGTGATTAAGCGAGCGGTTGCGAGGTGCGACGGGGTGCTGACCGTGCTGGTGCCCTGGGGGATGGATAAATATTCGTCCGGGACAGCCCAGGCGGTGCTCGACCACGCCCCGGAAGGAGCCCGGCTGATTTTCTCCTGCGGGTGGCATATTACGATGGACGGCCAGGATGCGTACCCATCTTCCCTCAAACTCCAGGAGAAAGCCACGAGTATTCTGGGGCGCGTATTCCGGTTTGTGGACATCGAAGACCAAGTGGAAGCCTGCCGGCGGATTTTCGCCAGCCAAACCCTGTGGACAGTGGTGCGAGGCAGCGACCTGGAAGAAGGCGAGAGCCAGGGGCTGCCGGTCTGGAGCCGGCATGTGGGCGACCCGGTATTGGAAAGCAACCTGACCCGGCGGACTGACTTTGCCCTTTTTATGGTGGCGGCGCTCGAAAACGACGGGCTCATCCACGAAGCGCCCGCGATTGTAGGCTGCCAGACGCCATCGGCGCTGGCGCATGCGTCTGGCGGATAAATTGCGCCGCTTCATTATTGGTCATGTGTGCTTGATAAGCTGGCTGCGTGATTAAGGCAAAGGTTGGCGTTATCGTGAGGAGGGCTTCTGGTAAACTAAGTCCGTATAGCGCAGGAATTAATGTATGTTGAATTGTCAGTCATTGGTGCCTGACTGGTACTGAATATTAAATAATATCTGACGGGATAAGAGGAAAAGGTGAAAAAAATGGAAGAAAAAAAGGAGAAGAAGGATAAAAGTACCTGGGCAGTTGGTGGGGGATTGCTGGTCGGATTGGGCATCGGTTTCTTTTTCCTGCCGGAATCTGCTCTGGCATTTGTCGGAAGCATTCTGGCGGGGTTGGGACTTGGCCTTCTGACCGCTGCATTGATTTCAAGGAGCTAGGTAGATTTTGAACGTGCTCGTGATCTTTGATTCGAAGTATGGCAACACGGAAATCATCGCCCGGGCTGTTGGCGAAGCGATAGACGCGGATGTGCTGCCCCTCGGCTGGACCGAAGACTACAGGCAAAGGGCGCCACACTGGTGGTAGAACCAGAAGGTTTTATCGTTCTGGGGGTGGAAGGCCCGCTTTAAGAAGGCGAAGTTGAATGGGCTGCTTATTGGGCGAGAGAAATTTTTAACCAGTCTGCCGGTAAACCACAGAAAAATTACACCTGACCAGCCCGGCGTTTTGGCGAGCGGTTAGTTCCGCCACACTTGGCGGACATAACAGATCTGAAGCGTTGGTCATTTCCATCAATGGGAGTATTGCAGGATGAACGATTTCAATGAGCGCAATAGGGCGGTTATTGAAGAATTTCGGGCTAACGAAGGCAGGGTCGGCGGTTTTTTTGAAGACAAGGATCTCTTACTGCTGCATACAACCGGTGCTAAAACTGGGGTGCCGCATGTTACACCTCTCATTTATATGGCAGATGGGGACCGCCTGGTAATTATCGCTTCGAAAGGTGGAGCCCCGACCAATCCTGACTGGTACTACAACCTGGTCGCCAATCCGGAAGTAAAGGTGGAGCTGGGGAAGGAAGAATTTAAGGCTTATGCCACGGTGAAAAAAGAGCCAGAACGGTCAAAGTTATTCAACAGGATGGCTGAAAGGTATCCTTTCTTCGCTAAGTACCAGAGGGATACCGATCGAGAAATTCCGCTTGTTATTTTATCCAGGAGAAATTGAAATAATTGGGGGATAGTTTTTCTACACCTTTTTGATTAATATCAGCGATTAGAAGCTAACAAGAAAAAAGGGTTGACAAACCCCCCTGGTAATATATAATATTTGTAGTTGCAATTATTTGCAATAAGAGAATTATTATGTCGCCATGCGAGAGTGTGATTGCTGATTTAAGGATGCGCGGTTACCGCATAACGCCCCAGCGCGAAATGATTATTGAGGCGATTGCTCACAGCGACCGCCATCTCTCGGCTGAAGAAATATTCGTAAAACTTCAGGTTCGTACGGGCGCGATCAACATCGCGACGGTCTACCGGACCCTGGATATGCTTTGCGAGGAAGGATTTGCCCGGCGAAATGATCTGAGCGAAGGCAAGATAGTATACGCAAACATGGAGCACGGTCCCCATATTCATCTTGTTTGCCGGAAATGCAAACGTATTTTCGACTCTGAACCAAATATTCTGGATATGCTTGATAAAGGACTGGTCGCCAACTATGGGTTCACCCCTGATTTAGGGCATATGACAGTATTTGGTATCTGTGCTGAATGTAAAGAAGATAAATCAAATAATGTATAGAATTCGACCACATTCCTTCCAGATTATCTAATGGAATTTCGAGTGAGAAAATGATAATAATTTGGAGACTTCTATTCAGTTTTTTATTTACTGCCGGTTTTATAACAGCCTGTACGGTTGAAAGAGTTGGAACTGTTGTGTTCCGGGCAAACGGAGAAGATTTTGTGCGCCAGGGATTCGAATCGAAGGACGGCTGGATGATCGATTTTGAGCATATCTATATAAACCTGGGAGATGTTAGAGCTCATATTACCGATCCAGCTTACAACCCCGAAGAGGGCCGGGGGATCAGTTCTCAATCGGAAATCCAGCTTGATGGAACCTACAAGGTTGACCTTGCTAAAGGAGGTCCGGATTCTGAACCAATTCTTATTGGAGAGGTCGAAAACGCTCCAGCAGGGCATTACAATGCTGTATCCTGGGCAATGGTCCCGGGGGATTCCGGATATCCGCTTATAGTGGAAGGTACTGCGACCAAAGGAGAGCAGACAATAGACTTTAGAATTAATGTTGAAACTGGTTACGCCTACACCTGCGGTGAATATATCGGGGATGAACGCAAGGGTTTCCTGGAGGAAGGCGGTACAACCGATCTCGAACTGACCTTCCACTTTGACCATATCTTTGGGGATGGGTCACACCCGATGGAGGATGAACTGAATCAACAAGCGCCAGGATTTGAGCCGTTTGCGAATGCCGCTCAAAACGGCAATTTAGAAATAAATTTAGCTGGATTGCAGAAATCACTCCCACCGGAGGAGTTCCAGATGCTAGTCGAAATCCTGCCAACCCTGGGACATATAGGCGAAGGACACTGCCATAGTGAGATTCCTTAGGATGATGGATAAAAGGTTCTTAATCCTGCCTGCCCTGGTATTGCTGACGGTCTTCACTTTCACCACCGTCAGGGCGCACGGCGTAATAATTGAATATTCAATGAAGCCGGTTATAGAAGTATTTGCTACGTTCGATTCGGGTGAACCAATGCAGAATGCCCAGGTGAACATTTTCGCCCCGGATGATCCCCAAATTTCCTGGATGAGTGGGACCACCGACCAGAATGGTCGCTTTACTTTCAGCCCTGACCCAACTATACCCGGCACATGGGATATCCAGGTGCGCCAGGCTGGTCACGGAGGAATCGTGCACATCAATTTGGAGGATGGCGCTTTAAATTCGAATACCACCGGATTTTCCAGGCTGCAAATTGTTCTGATGGGCGCATGCGCGCTTTGGGGATTTGTGGGCACGGCGCTATTTTTCTACAGAAGGGGTTCATAGTGCATATCCCGGATGGTATCCTCCCGGTTGCTGTTTCAGCAGCTGGATATGCTGCCACTGCAGGAACAACCTGGTACTCACTTCGAAAAATCGAAAGCAGCGGGAACCCCCAGGAAAATATCCCTAAGACTGCGCTGCTGACGGCAGCATTCTTTGTCGCTTCCTGGATACACATTCCCATTCCGCCGACCAGTGTTCACCTGGTTTTGAACGGCTTACTGGGAGTCGTGCTTGGGTACTTTGCTTTTCCAGCCATTTTGATAGGTCTGTTTTTCCAGGCGGTTTTCTTCCAACACGGGGGATTAACCACACTGGGCATAAATGCAGCCATCATCGGCATACCTGCGCTTCTGGCTTATTCTGTATTTCGACTCCGTGTAAAACTGGGATTATCGAACAGCCGCTTCTGGACGGGTGTATTTGGTTTTTGCGGTGGAGCGCTGGGAATTGGTATCTCTGTGCTGCTGGCTTTCTCAATTTTAACTCTGGCAATCCCCGGTAATATTGATGCGGGGGCTGAAAAGGCTGCTATCACTGCCCTTTTTATCGCCCATATCCCTCTGATCTTTATTGAAGGAATTTTTACAGCCATGGTGGTGGTTTTCCTTATGCGTGTGAAGCCGGAAATGATCGCGCAATCGGTCTGAATGTGCCGGTATTGAGATGGAGATAGGTCTTGACAGGTACGCACGTCGTGATTCACCAATCCACCGCTGGGATGCACGCTATAAACTGGCTGGAATTCTTTGCTTAATTTTCTCCTTCTCGTTTGTCAGAAGTTTATATCTGCTTCCCATTCTAATTCTAATCACCCTGGTGGTATTAATTACCTCGCGCATACCGTTTAGCTATGTTTTAAACCGCTTGAAATATCCGGGTATATTCTTGCTGGTTATTGCGGTGGTATTGCCCCTTTTTTCCGGGACAAACGTTGTTGCCCAGCTTGGACCGCTGTCCGTAAAGCAGGAGGGCTCGCTAGAACTGCTCCTGATCCTGGTGAAATTCGTCTGTATTCTGACCCTGGCTCTGGTTCTTCTAAGCAGCGCGCCGGTGCTGGAAAATATTAAAGCCATGCGCGCCATGCGCCTCTCTCCTATCATTGCAGATATCGCCCTTTTAACTTACCGCTACATCTTCGAAATTGGGAATGATCTCAGGAAGATGGAAACTGCCATGTGGCTGCGGAATTTTAAAGCCGGGCGGTTAAGTTTTGCGGGTTTGAGTACTTTGAGCTCCCTGGCTGGCACACTCCTGGTTCGGAGCTACGAACGTTCGGAGCGAATATACAAGGCAATGATTCTGCGGGGCTATGGTAACAACGCCTCAATTGGAAACGCCAATCAATTATGTTTCCACGCCACCCATTGGGACAGAATTGCTCTGGCAGGATTTCTGCTGGCATCAGTTTTGATCGTTGTTGGCGAAATATTTTTAAGCAGATGATTTATGGATAAAAACAGGGAAATAGATTTGATAAATCAGAGCAGCAGGTCTGTACCCGCCTTGCGGATCCGTGGGCTTCATTTTTCGTACAATAGTAACCGCAGGGTGCTGAATAATATTAATTTAACCGTGAAACAGGGAGATAAGATCGGGTTGATCGGACCTAACGGCGCCGGAAAAACCACCCTTTTTATGCTGGCATGCGGCGTGCTTAAACCGGGGGACGGAGAAATTGAATTGTTCGGCAAACCATTACAGTCCGGCCAATTCAATCCTGAGATAGGGATGGTTTTCCAGAACGCGGATGACCAGTTATTCAGCCCGATAGTGAGTGATGATGTCGCCTTTGGACCCCAAAATCTGGGGCTGTCCACGAATGAGGTGAACGAGAGGGTTGCAAGCGCTCTGAAAATTACCGACACAAACGAATTGGCTGAGCGCGTCCCGCACCATCTATCCGGAGGCGAAAAGCGGATGGTCTCAATCGCAGGTATACTGGCAATGGAACCAAGACTCATCGTTTACGATGAGCCCAGCGCAAGTCTTGATATGCGCTCCCGCAGGCGCTTAATAAATTATCTCCAGAATTCGGCTGGAACATCCATGATTTCCTCCCATGACCTGGAATTGATTCTTGAAACTTGCAGCCGTGTGATCTTGCTGGATGATGGCGATGTCATTGCTGATGGTTTACCCGGAAAGGTTATGGCAGATGTTGAATTAATGCAGTCGCACGGTTTAGAGCGGCCGCATTCCCTGACACACCATGATAATCCGCACCATCAGTTCCTGACTGAAACCAGGTGATCTGGCCAGCCAGGATCTCTGTAATGGCTGGTGACGGGTTCTGGAGATTTTATCTAATCCTCTGGATTGTATGGCTGAAAAACCCCCGGGGGTAACTTGTCCACCCGGTAAATGCGTGCAAATTCAATTCCATCAATCCATATTCTATGTTCAGGGGTTGCGTTCTCCAGGTGAGGCATAAGACCCAGGGGCTGGTTTCTGATCCATTGATTGGAGTAAACGACCATATAGTCCATTTCATTTAAAATGGATATTTGTTCTTCGGTCCAAATATATGAAAAAAGAGGCTGAGTCTCACCATTGAAGAAATAAGAAAAAGGGCCAGTACCATACCAGGAAATAACTTTCAGCTGTTCGGAATTTGGCTTCTGGTTCAGGTAGCGGGCAGCCTGGTCCAATCCCTCCCCCAAACCAGCGAAGCGAAGTTCACCTGTCTCGCTCATCAGGGGGCGGAGAGGGTTGAAATAGGTTGAATAATAAGGGTAAGTTCTGAACGCTGGAACGGCATGCAGGATGATGATCACCAGGAAAGGTAGAGCGTGTGTATATTTGTTCCTGAAAAATTCTACCCGGCTGGCGAAGTGATCGACAACAGAAAATAACCCTAAACCAGCAATCAAGTCCAAAACCGGGTAAACCGGTAGATAATACTTGGGGGAAGATTTACTGGCCAGGGTTACAAAGACTGTGTATATCAACCAGAAGAGGCTTAAATATAGGATCAGCTGACGGTTGTCCCTTTTTTTAAACAGACTTAATCTTAATAAAATCCCAGCTGCGGCTGCGGCTAAACCTATCAAAATGAATGGAGTCGCCCGTTCCAAATATCCTTTTATGTATCTCAAAAAATAGCCGGAAGACTGGGATAGAAATTCAAACTGGTTGTTATTTTCAAAAATCGATTGAATAATTTCGATTGGTTTGTTTTCGCTTTGGGTTGGTATCAAAGTCCCTTCAATACGTTGGGTTGGGATGATATTTCCCACCAGCAGCGGCGAAACAGTCAATTCAGTAATTGTTTCAACTGGATTTTCCCAGGCTGATGGGAATACAATCATAACTGTCAGAAGAAAAATGACAAACCAGAGAAATACCGGTTTCAGTACTCGATCTGCAACTGAAGAGACTGCAGTGGAATCAGGGCTTTCTATTTTTCGGTTATTAATTATGTAATCTATTATACAAAAGACGATTATCGTTGGAAGGATGATCAAACCATTCAGCTTAGCCAGCCACGCAAGACCTCCAGAGACAGCAGATGTGAAGAGATAAATCCCTTTCCTTTCTTTGAGTAAAAAAGCCAGGAACGCAAGCAGAGATAGAAACAAGAAACCGCCTGTTAGTCCATCCAGGTGAGCAAGGCGGGTGGTTGCAATGTGGAATGGATCAAAAGCGATCAGCAGGAAGGAGAATAATGCCGGTTTTGCACCAACCAGAAGCCGGGTGTAATGGAATGAAAGCAATAATAATGCGGTATTGATGATTACAGTAAGGATGCGGCTCTTGACCAGTAAATCAAGTGGTTCGACTCCTTGAGAGGTGATGAACTCTTCAAACCGGGAATATTTATCACTGTCAAAGTAACCCTGACCGAAACTGCGGTATTGGGGGAATTCAAAAAGGTAAACTAAGCCCTCAATCCACATCGTAATGACACCGGGATGTTCAGCCACATAAGTCTCTGAAAAATCTTTCTGTCCGAGGGCGTAATAAAAATTCGCTGACCTGACCAGCCAGGGGACTTCGTCTGTGATCACATACTGGTCGAGTCCAGCGATGCGAGGTATAAGCGAAGCCAGCCCGATGACAAGGAATACAAGGGTCACGCCCCAAATACCTTTAAATTTAGTCATTGTTATAAAACTCTTTTAACCGAAGGATTTTTTTAATGTCCATCCTGCCCCCTGGAGTTGGGAAGATAGGATCTATTGCATTCATGGGGTCATTACATCCCTGGATTTCTTCCTTTGCCATTGAGAACCTGGTTTGTGTGATGCCGATATTTAATTCAGTGGTTAAACCCGGTTGAAAATCTCTTTCTCGCCTGAATCCAGCCATTTTTCAATTTATAGAATCTATCTATGGGGAGGATGTAATCTTCCAGAAACTCTTCTGCAGCCTGCCGCCCAGATTGATTTAATTGTATATACTTACTGTTGTTTGGATCGGGTTTGATATCAAAATCCGTTGTTGAAATACAGCAGTTGCTGATATCTATGGATCTTAATTGATTAACCAGGCTGCCTTCCACTGCAATTTCCTGGCCTCTGGCATACATATCAAATAAATTTTCAAAGAATCCAAGGATATTGTTTATTGAGGTATCGTCATCAGGACATTCAGGCGGGGTAAATAAGCGGCATCCTAAAGTCTCCCAATTTATGCCATGCTGGAAATGACCGGTGGATTCCACATATTTTATTTCGTCAAAAATATAGATGGGGTAATTTGCCAGAACACCGCCGTCGATATAATAGTCTCCCTGCCCAATTTTTTTTCCATCAAATTGGGGCGCTTCAAAGAATACAGGTAGCGAACTGGAAAGCAAAATTGCGTCTGCCACTGCGACTTCCGGAGTTGTTTCAAAAGAGAAAATTATTTCTCGCTTAGCCGTGAGATTAGCAGCTACGATAGATAACTCGCGGCATCCTGATCTTTTCAGGTCAAAAAATGTGGCATTTTCATTTCCGTTGTTTATATAACCTATTATCTCTTTAATTGAGTTATGAAAAGGTACAAATGACCTCATCCCGTAGTGATTAAAAAACCTGCGCAGTGTATCAACTCCCCCCAAAAATCGTTCGATCCCAAAGGCTTTTTTATCCGTGGAATTATCTTCCCCAATGTTTTCACCTGCACCTTTGGGAGTTAAAATTTTTGTGAAATCAATCGTGTTCAGCAAAGATAGGGTTTCCTGGGCGCTTAACCTGAAACTTAACAAACAGGCGATTATCGCCCCGGCTGAAGTGCCGGCGACTCGCTCAATTTGAGGCAGTATTCCAGTTTCTTCTAGCACCTCAATTACTCCATGATAGGCGAAAGCTTTTACGCCGCCTCCCTTAAAAACCAGATTTTTGAATGGATATTTTTTACCCATAATTGATTGCCCAATCTCTTAACTTTATTAAAATAATTTAGTGAAGATTATAGCCCAAGGATGCCTGGCGGATAACAGCAATTGAATAAACCCTGGGATGAATTAAACTTGAAACCTGAAATTTGGTTATAATCTTGGGAATACTTTGCATGATGGAAGGATAATTTATGGAAAGACGACGCGTAGTAATCACCGGAATGGGGACTGTCAATTGTCTGGGAAATACGATTGATGAGTTTTGGAGCGGATTGGTTGAGGGCAGATCAGGGATTGGCCCAATAACTAATTTTGAACCAGGGGAGTTGCCTTGCAAAATAGCAGGTGAAGTGAAAGACTTTTCACCGGAGGATTATCTGGACTATAAAACTGTCCGGAGAATTCCACGCTCTACCTTACTAGGAGTTGCAGCAGCCCATCAAGCTATCGAAGATGCTGGCTTACCACTGATAATGCCAGAACCTGACCGGACTGGAGTGATGATCGGGACTGGTGTCGCAGGGGTGAAGAATATTGTAGATGGCAATACGATCATGAGAGAAAAAGGCTATAAACGGTTAAGCCCATTCCAGATTCCAAGCGGTATTCCCAATATACCCGCCTTCCAGATCGCCAAAGAATTTCAATGTCTTGGTCCAAATAACACTACAACTACTGCCTGTGCTGCAGGGACCCAGGCGGTGGGAGAAGGCGCGGAATACATACGAAGAGGGGCTGCTGATATTGTACTTGCCGGTGGAACGGAGGCGATCGTGCTGGATCTGGTTATTGCAGCTTTCAGCGTTATGGGTACGCTGCCGGTAAACTATAACGATAATCCGGGCAAAGCATCCCGCCCGTTTGATATAAAAAGGGAGGGATTTGTGCTTTCTGAAGGCGCTGCGATTGTTGTACTGGAGGAGTTAGATCACGCCCGATCGCGGGGCGCCAGGATTTATGCAGAATTTGGGGGACATGCTTCATCATCGGATGGTTACAATATCGCTGCTTTAAAACCGGATGGATTAGGGCCAAGCCGGGCGATGGAATGGGCATTGAACGACGCTGGTGTAAACCCGGATGAAATAGATTACATTAATGCCCACGGTACATCCACATTACTTAATGATCCAACAGAAACACTGGCTATCAAGAATATTTTTGGTGAGCGGGCATACAACATACCGGTTTCTTCAACAAAATCAATGATAGGACACGCAATGGGCGCATCCGGTGCGCTGGAAGCGGTTATAGGCACTCTGACAATTTTCAACGGCGTTATCCCTCCGACGATAAATTATGAATTCCCTGACCCGGATTGTGATTTAAATTATGTTCCGAATCAAGCTATAGAGAAAAATGTTAATATTGTATTATCCAATTCATTTGGACTTGGGGGCCAAAACGCCTGCCTTGTGTTGAAAAAATATCAGGATGAATGAGAATATTTGTTAATAATACAACAGCTGATCCGGAAAACTGCCTGTACAGCCAGAAGAAAATTTGATACAAAACAGGGGAGCAATGCGCATAGTATATGCGGATTTTTAATTTAGCTATCACTGTAGTCTTTTTCTTTTTACTGGTTGTGGCGGCTACAGCCTGTGCGGGAGCTGTGAATATAGAAAGAACGCTCCAGGAAACAGTTGACCTGATTCAGTTCCAGCAAACTGGAGTTGTTGGAACACAGATCGCTCTCACTCAAACCGCAAATTTTTCGCAAGCTATTGATATCCAGCAAACAGAAACAGCGCTGGTCAATCTTAACTCCAGGATTTTCATAACGCCTTCCCCTGTTATCCAGTCAACTGAAGCACCTGAGGAACTGGGTCAAGTTAATGACCTGGAATTGGAAAGGAGAATAAAAGCCTCGAAAATTCTATTGTTCGAAAACCTATCGGGCTCTCGGCAGATCAGGTACGCAAAAAAGGCCCTGGATGATGGGGGATATTTCTACCTGGATGTTGGCAGCGCGACCGGCTGGTTTAAAGACCAGCTTTTATCGAATGAAGAGTGGGACCTGGTAATCGTTGCTGCTGAAGCCCGCCGTGAATTTGGCGGCGAATATTTTGAATATATACATGATCAGGTCAAAAGAGGTTCGGCCCTGATTATTGAATTCTGGGATATTGATAATGCTCCTGCCGGCCGAATAAAACCGCTTTTAAACGACTGCGGAGTAGACTTTCAGTCTGATTGGTTTGATCCTGAAATGCGGTCAATCTTCTGGCTTAAAAGTGACCATCCATTGCTTAATGAACCGCATCAGATATCCAATAAGTTGAGAGAATCGCAATCTCTCTGGAGAGGTGACAAAGGCGACCTTTTACTGATAGATCCAGTCAATAAAGGGGGGGAGTTAATTGCGGGTACAAGTGGGTTGTGGGACGTTGACCACGGAACGCTTGCCAACTGCATGAACGGCAGGATGGTTATCCAAACATTCAGCTCACATGAATACGCAATGGAGGATATGATCCTCCTCTGGCAAAACTATATTTACAATACTTTAAAAAACCATCATCTGCTTACCTATTCTAAAAGCGGCCAACCAGATACGGGTCAAACAGATGGTGAAGGCGCGGGTACCGAGACTGAAATATCGAATATGGCAGTGCCCCTGCATAAAAATAATACCGGCGTGCCGGTGGAATGCGGACCTTTGGTTATCAATGTTCCCAGTCCACCTGTACAGACCCGGGATATGTTTGAACACCATGCGGATGGAATTTTTGTGCTCCTTGACCTGGAGATAAGCAACAATATGCAAGAGCCTGTCCAGATATGGGACGAAGATTATTCGTTAGAAGGAGTAAAAGGAGAAGAGAAACTGGTCTATAAACCGGATAAAGCCGCCAGCGGTTACCTGTACATTGAGAACCCGGTGAACTTGAATCAGGACCTGATCAGGCAAGGTGGAGTATGGCGGACAAAACTGGCATTTGATGTCGATCCCGAAGGCTCAGATTGGACTCTGGTGGTAAAACCCGGGGATGAAATCGGACAGCCAATTTGCGCAGTCTATATCTCCGTTATCGAATAAAAAAAATTCTATCTGGTTTATTTTCGCTTACAAGCCTGGGGATTTAGCGGCTGGTTAACGATAAAACTGAAGGAAGCAGTTTTTCTGAGGTTGCCAGTCCCTCTCTGGCATAAATGGTTTTATTCCCATTCCAGTCGCCGAAATATCCTCCCGCTTCCTTCAGAATCGGCGGAAACGGAGCACAATCCCATACATTCATAACAGGGTCCAGCATCACTTCAACCCGACCGGTTGCAACGAGTAAATACCCGTAAGCATCGCCCCATCCAGCCTGGTAATAGGTAGCATTTATTAATCGGTTCCATTCCTGGGAACGATTATATTGTTCGATGAAGGATGGTGATGTAAAGGCGACGGTGGCTTTACTGAGGTCATCAACCGCAGATACAAATGATCTGCGCCCGTTCCACCAGCAGCCGAGCGAGTTAGCAGCGGATATCATCTCATCCAAAGCTGGAAAATATACTACTCCTGCCTCGATCACCCCATCAATCTCCAGACCTAGTAAGACGCTGTAGAGAGGCACCCCACAAATAAAGGATTTAGTACCATCGATAGGATCGATAAACCAGCGGTGGTCGGAACCAGGAAAATTCTTCTCCCCAAATTCTTCGCCAATGACAGCATGATTTGGATATTTCCTTTCTATCCTGCCCCGGATAAATTCCTCCGTTTTTTTATCCGCTGCTGTCACTGGTGACTCATCGGCTTTGTAATCAATTTTCAAATTAGTGTTGAAATAACCCAGTGTGATGCGGCCAGCTAAATAAGCAGTTTCTCGCATAAAATCCAGATATTCAGATAACAATTTTTCTTTCATATAATATCCTTCAAATGTAAATCTTCAGGCTGGCTTAAACTTTTTATTCCGAGAATTCTACCAGTTTACTGAATACTGATTATTGCCTGGAATTGTGCTGCATAAATTAAAAAAAAACCTACTGCATTGTTTGGACTCACCTGAAGACCCGCTTGAGTTTATAATTTACAGGAGCATGTGATTACTGCCTTATAAAGTGACCTGATGAAAAAGAAATTTGAGCAATTTACTACCCCAAAACTGATCTTAATTCTGGTTATGCCTGTAATAATTTCAATAGCATGCATTTCTTCAGGGAAGTTAATGACTTTGAATTTGAGTGAAAAAAATCTCAACAAGCTGATTGGAAATTCCAGGGTCGCTCTAGAGGATGGTTATGAACTTGAGGTGGTTAATATGGAAATAGAGGATGATTATATCCGGGTTTATGCCACTTTAGAGAAAGACGGCCAACCTGAAAGCACAGATTTCTTTGATTTAAACCTTGCTGTTTCGGATGGAAATATAGCGGCAGATATTATAAATATTGAATTTGATGGCATTGATACAGCAGGAGGGATATCCGACCTCACTGCCGATTTTTTTGAAAGTAAGCTCAATCAGCAGGTAGAGCAAAGAAACCAGCGGGTATTATTTGAGGAAATAATTTATGTGAGCGATGGTATTCAATTCCGGTTTAGAATTCCTTCAGCCCCAAATTCAACGATAGTATATTAAAATTTTTTGAGAAACATTTTACGATCACTTAATCAGCTGGACGGAGACATGACAACTTTTATCTATGATTCTGAAATCATTCGGTCGTTTCCAGACCTGCGTGCTGGAATTATCATATCCGCGAATCTGGACAACAGAATATCCAGCAAAGCACTTAATCAGGAATACGCCACTGAGCAGCAAGCTGTTATTGCTGAGATTGGGGATAATCCAATTTCAGAGATTGGGGCAATTTCTGCCTGGAGGGCTGCATTTAGAAAATTTGGCGTAAATCCAACCAAGTACCGCTGCGCGCCTGAAGCGTTGCTGCGCCGATTATCGAAAAAAGGGGACATCCCGAGTATAAACAAGATTGTTGATTGCTGTAACCTGGTCAGTATCAGATATAAAATTGCGGTTGCAGGATTTGATGTTAAAGCATTGACAGGAGCGGTTACAGTCCGTTTTTCCAACGGGACTGAAAGATATACACCTTTGGGAGAAAATGTTCCCCAGGCACCTGAGAAGGGGGAGGTGATCTTTGCCGATGAAAGCGACCTGGTTATCGCCCGCCGCTGGTGCTGGCGTCAGAGCGATGACAGCGCGGTCATTGAAGATACCCGGCGGGCGATTTTTAGCGTTGAAGGGCAGCATGCGGGATGTATGGAAGATGTGAAGAACGCTTCAGGTGATTTATTAAATCTGCTCAAAGAATATGTGGGTGGTGAGTTCAATTTTGCTCTGCTGGGATCGGATATCCAGAAGTTTACTGATTGATCCAAATATTAACATTATTAAAGAGGTTATTTATAAATCAAACACAGAGTAACAGTTAGTTACTCTGTGTTTGTGTTCATATTGATTCCTTTTATTTGCTGGATCATTCTTCTAGAAATGTAATCAATACGGTCATCCCCCAGCGCAATCGTGGATCAATATCATCGATTGCTATCTTCGCTGTATATGTGATATCGCCTCGTTTTTCTTCGAATATTTCATTGATTTTTTCTACCGTACCATTCAGCACCAGGCCTGGGATGGCATCAGGCTCAATTGTTACTTTTTGGTCTATAAAGACATCTACAACCTCTAACTCGGTCAGGTCATCAGTCTCGGCATACATCTTTGAAAAATCAACGATTTTCATAACTGGCTGACCGGCAGTTACGTCCTGGCCGATGATTAAATCCTGCTCGACAACTGTTCCATCAACTGTGGCAACCAGTTCAAGGTGATCCAATGCAGCTTCGGCAGATTTAAATGCGGCCTCTGCTGCTCTTATCCTTGCTTCTGCCTGTTCAATATCTTTGGGATCCGGACCTTCCTGTAAAATTTCCAGGTCTTCATGGGCTTCATTCCAGTTGTTCTGGGCTTCATTCAGGTCTGTTTCATATTCAAGCCGTTTAATGGCTGAGTCGTAATCACTCTGGGCTTCTTCAAGGTCATCTTTAAGATCCTGGCGAGTTTCATTACTGGAAGGTCTGTATTTATAGGGCTCAAAATTTTCCCGGGCTTGATCCAAATGTTCTTTCATAACTGTTACAGCTTCAAATGTCTCGTACTGGGTCTGGTTAGTAGGAATGGTAAAGTTGTCAAGCTGATATTGAGCATCCCTTACTGCCCGGTTTGCTTCGGTTATAGCTCGAAGGGCTTCCGTTTTTGCGATTTCATTGTTTTCATTCAGGTCATCCAGCGCCTGGTTAGCAGTGAGAAGTTCTGCATCAGCATTCGCTATCGCGGCTTCGAGCTCTTCGCGGTTACCAAGGATGGCGACAACATCATCTTTCTTGACCTGGTCGCCTTCTTCCACATACAATTCCTCAACCTGGCCGCTGGTAAAAAAAGATAAATCCACTTCTTCATTAGGGATAATGCGTCCTTCCGCAACTATCTCTGTGTCAGAAATTACGACTGGAATTTCTGTCGGTTCTGGTTGACTTCCGGGAGATTGGATAGAACCACAGGATGCAATAGCAACCGCGATTCCTATTGTGATAAATATTACGTGTAGATTCTTAAATTTCATTTTTTTCTCCTAATATAAACAAGGAATGATAACACTTTTTAGGCATTTATTGGTATGCCAGACTCTCCCGAACACTGATTCTGGTTGCGCCTCTGGCTGGCAGCCAGCTTGCGAGGATGGAAAGGAAAGTGATAATTCCAAACCACATAATTGCGCCTGTAAAAGTCTGGTTGTAACTGAAATCAAGTTCAAAAGCTCTACCAATCGCTTCCACCATAACCCTCCCTGCCGGGATGCTGAGCGGGAGCGCAATCAGCCAGCTTAACCATCCCAGTATCAAACCCTCACCAATAAACAATCGGAAAATCGTCCATGAAGAGGCGCCAATCGCACGCATGACCCCTATCTCCCGTTTTCTTTCCAAAACGCTCAAAGAAAGCGCTCCGCTCAAAGCAATGCTGCCAACAAAACCAATAACTACTGCCATGATTGCGAGTAAAACAACCAGAAAATTAAACTGGTTTATCAATGTATCTACTGTCTCTGCGGTTGCATCCCCTCCCATCCCGCCAAAGATTCCTCTTTGCGGACTTACATTAATACCATACTTTTCGTAATAGTCTCTCAAGCTCTTTGCTGTAGCGACTGTACTTGCTTTAGCGCGGTTATGGGTTTGTATCCATACAACACTCGACTTACCTACATTGCCGGTATCGCGTAACAATGGCTCCCGGGGGACATTCGCTACGGTTGTAAGGATTGGGTCAAAAACAAGCCCCACAACAAGATAGTCAAATTCGTTTTTTTCTTCGAACTCAACAGTGACCCAATCTCCGACCTCGACACCGATATCCCCGGCTTGTTTTTGATTTAAAACGATTGCATACTGATCTTGAGCATCAAGCCACCTTCCAGAACGGAGCTGGTAGCCATATACTTCCGTGGGTAGCGGAACTCCAAATAAAGTAATTTCCTCATCATCTTCTGAAATTTCCTGGCCGGCAGGACGGATTGACCCGGTGGCAAACCCCCACATTTCCACATTCTTAACATCAGGGTGGGCGAATGTGATTTCCTCCAGGTAGCTTATCCTGTAGTTGTCTTCGAATGCCATGGTAATGTCAGCGTTGAGAATTGTGAACATTACATCCTTGATTGTATATTCAACTGAATCGCGTACACTAACCACCATCATGAACATCAGGCCGCTAATTACCAGTGCGATTTCGAGCAGTATCACCCGCCGTGTATGCCGGAAAGTATTGCTGATTGTGATAATTACCAGGCGAGAGATTCGTTTCGCTCTGGAAAACAGCATTTCAATCAACCCAGTATCAGTAGTCAAACCATAGGTGCTGATAGCTTCACGGACAGTTATCCGGCTGCCTGAAATCACAGGAATTATTGCTGCGAGCAAAGGAGTTATCAGAGCGATTATTGCCATATAAATGATTGCGTCATTGGATACTGTAAACTCACCCGGGTCGGCTCCAAAACTGCCAATCAGCCAGCTGGTTACACCCCAGGCGCCAAAAATACCCAGAGGGACAGCAATCAATAATGCGAGAATGCCATAGGCAAGGATCAAGGTCAGGTATAAACGCAGAATCTGCCAAGTCCTGGCGCCAATCGCTTTCATGACGCCGATTTGATCGATTTGTTGAGAGATGATTGAATTAATAGTGTTGTATACAAGCAGCAGACCCAATATCAGCGATAAAAAACCAAGAGCTCCGAGCAAGAAGAAGATTCCATCCATCTGGTCCTGGAAAAAATGTTTATTCGGGTCTGTGATTAAGCGCCCCACCCCTTTACCCTGCTGTTCCAATTTATCCTGGACTCGGTCTGCAACTATTGTAGTAAATTCCTCATCATATATCTCGTTTGTGTCCCTGACGTACAGCTGGTTAAAATCGCGGTTGCCGACTAATTTTTCAAAATAGTCGATCGTTGAGTAGAACTGGGCTGTACCGCCAAAATATGCCGGCTGGGTAAATGTGTTGTATATCATCCCATCCAGATCGATTTCATATTCACGGTCGTTAATTCGAAAAAATACATTTCCGGATTTAGGAATCCCATAAAAAGTCTCAGCATCCTGACCGACCAGAATGATTTCATCCTGCGGCCAATCTCCATCAATCAGTTCTAATTTATTCAGTTTCTGGTTCTGATAATCAGGACGTGCGTTCAGTCCACCCTGCTTCCATTCATCGTTTGGGCTCAGCCTCCACTCAATAGTGGCACTGTTTGATGAGTCAATTTCTGCAACGCCATCAACCCTCTTGAGTACCTCAACCTCATCTTCACTCACACCAGGGGATGTGAAAAAGAATATGGATGGCGCGTTTGCGCTCCTCCAGATATCTTCCATCCCTGGAATGACGAGATTACGGGTTCCCAGAATCATACCAATAGATGCAGCGCCAATCCCAATTATCAGAACCACCTGGAGGGTTCGACCTTTATTATTCCAGAGATCTCTCAGGACTTTATACTTTAAAATTCCCATGTAATGTCCTGTAACTCATGGTGGGGATTAATAACCTGTCCACTCTGCACCGCCAACATACTCGTCCCGGGCGATCTTTCCGTCAATAATCTCAACAACTCTTGGGACACGCCGGGAAAGCTCCTTATTGTGTGTAACCATTATTAAGGTTTTGCCCTGGTCAACCAGACTGCAAAAAAGGTCAAAGATATCATTCGAGGAGCGGGTGTCCAGGTTCCCGGTTGGTTCGTCTGCTACCAGCAGTTCGGGATCATTGGCCAGAGCGCGTGCAATGGCTGCCCGCTGCTGCTGACCGCCAGAGACCATACTTGGCAGTTTGTTCGCCTGGTCGCTCAGACCAACTGAATCCAGCAGTTCCATTGCCCTCTCTCGCCTTTCTTTCGAACTGTATTTCCTGGCGAAATCCATAGGCAGAATAACATTCTGCAGCAGGCTCAATGCAGGCAACATCTGGAAGAACTGGAAAACAATACCTACATACTGTCCTCGCCAAGCAGCCAGTTTGTTTTCACTCATTCTGTGAATTTCTCTGCCGGTAACAATTACTTCCCCTTCAGATGGCCTGTCGATTCCCGTGATCATATTCAATAATGTGGATTTTCCATTTCCAGATGGGCCGACAATGGATATAAATTCACCATTTTCAACATCAAGCGAGAGACCTTTCAGAACCGTTACTTCCCCATCACCGACCGGAAAAGTTTTAATTACATCATTGATTTCAACGATGTGGCCGTTGCCATTCGGATTTTTAATTTCAGCTTTATTCGTTAAACTCATGTCAAAACTCCAAATGCGATTACCAGCTTTAATCGTTATCTATTGACCAGATTAATGACAGGTTAGGTTTATAGTTCTCCTGGTCATACCAGTGTTCAACATCGACTATTTTTACGCCTTCTATTGCCAAGTTTAAATCAACATCAGTCCACATTTTTTCCTGTACAAATGCAGTCATTCGTCCATATCGTTGCTCGTTCACCAGCCTGGCTGCCAGGAAAGCGAAGTTCGCTGCTCCTAAGAGGTCCTGCCCGTCCGGGAATCCGGTCCGCAGCAAGTATGTTAATGGCTGAAGGAAGACTTCTTCGGCGGTAATATGCTGGAGCAAGTCTGCTATTTCCATCCCGCTGCCCGAATGGGTTTTGCTGGACAGGAGATCATGATATTTTTCAAATGATTCAGCATCCATATTCGATCCATCGCAAACAACTATCACTGCATAATTTGCAGGTGTTTCGTGTTTATCCTGCATCGCCAGTCCAGCAAGGCGTTCTGGATTATATGAAACTTCCGGGATGATTACCCGATCCGCACCGGATAAAAGCGCAATAAGTAAGGTACTGTATCCTGATTTCGCTGCAAATGTTTCGACGACAATCAACTGCTCCCGAGAACCTGCTAAAGCCCGTAATTCATGGATAAAGGATACACCTCTGGAGAGTCCGGTGCTAAATCCAAGCGAGTAATCGGTGCCGTGGATATTGTTATGTATAGTTTTGGGAATAGCGATGATGGGGACACCCTGCTGGTTCAGGTGAGCGGCATAATGGAGCATATCATCATCTCCAATGGCGATCAATGCACGAAATTCTAATCTCTCAATTACATCTACAATATGGGCGGTTGTATCGATATTCTCCTGATTATCCCGGCGCAGAAATGCCGGTACGGAAGCAGCGGATATTTTGCGCGGTTCAATTCGAGAGGAATGTAGGAACGAACCTGGGGTACGGTCAATAGGCCGGATAATATTTTTTGATAATTCCTTAAAATTGTCGTGGTATGTCGTAGGGTCGTTTGGATTGTAATTGATGAATCCTTCCCAACCCTTCCTGACTCCAATAGGGGTTAACCCGAGGTCGCTGATTCTATAAACAAGGCTTTTCAGGCACATATTCAAGCCTGGAACATCACCCCCACCGGTTAATATCGCTACTCGTTTTGACATGTGTTTGCTCCTTCTTCGAAAAAATATTCACGAGCTAGCGTATACTTTCTTTATGCGTCCCGTCTTAGTATACGCTTCAATCTTGATAACGTCGCGACTGTTACCGTTCTAATTGAATTGAACTGTTAGTAGTAATTACAAAATTGGCCTATAGCTGTTCTTTCTAAAAAATTCAATTTGTAAACTATTTGCTCTTCCCGGTTGTTGATTATAACAAACATACCTTTGTTTTCTTTCGTACTGAACATTTTGGTTCAAATCTGGGTGGTTATATATATTAGGGGAATAAATTCCCCCCCAAAAATAAATTATTAATTATTTATCTTTGGTGTAATCGATGTGTGCGATACCTTCACGAAGGGCATAAATTGCTGCCTGGGTCCGGTTTGTCAGTTGGAGTTTTGCCAAGATGTTGGTTATGTGTGTCCGTACAGTTCGTTCACTCAGAAATAACTCATTGGCGATTTCTTGATTTGTTTTTCCTGAGGCGACCTGGGATAAAATTTCAATTTCCCGGTCAGTTAGTTCATTGGTGGAAGGCACCCGGTCATCAGAATTGCGAATATCGATAATCAATTTGTGGGCTATCTCTGGCTGTAAGACTGGAATATTATGGTAGGTATCCCGGATAGCGTTAATAAGATCCTGTGAGGATGATTCTTTCAATAGGTAACCCATCGCGCCGGATTTAATGGCTGAATAAACCTGGTGACTCTCTGCATAACTTGTCAATACAAGGATCTTAGCTTCAGGATTAACCTGCTTAATTTCTATGATTGCCTGAACCCCATCCTTTCCTGGCATGACCAGATCCAGCAGGATCACGTCAGGATCAAGCGACTCCGCCAGATCAACTGCTTCAATTCCATCGGATGCAGAAGCAATCACCTGGATTTTTGATTCAGCCTCAAGCAGCGCTGTTATTCCGTCACGGACAACCGTATGGTCATCGGCGATAAGAACACGAATAATTTCTTCGTTTTTCATCTTTAGATTATAACTTGAACCTTTGTGCCATTTCCAGGAGAAGTCTCTATTAGGAACTGGCCTCCTAATTTTTCAGATCTCTCATACATGTTTTTTATTCCTTGCCCTCCAGTTACGTGAGACCTGCCATCATAGATAAAACCACAACCGTCATCGATAATTTCCAGAATTGTGTGACTTTCAGACCGGATTAATTTTACAATTACTGATTTTGAGGTGGAGTGTTTCAAGGTGTTATTCAAAGCTTCCTGGGCAATCTGGTACAGTTCAAAATTACTTTTCGTGCCAAGGTTAATATTTCGATCCCCGATTAATTGCGCCTGTACTCCAGACCGAATTTCCACAGCATCTAACCTTTTTTTGAGGGCATGGTAAAGGCCTTCATCAAGGTGATCTACAGGCAGTAATTCGTATACTAACAGACGCATCTCCCGTAATGCTTGTTGAGCCTGGTTTTCCAACCGGTCCAGGTATTGTTCTGTGAGATTTTGCTGGTTCTGGTGCAAAACTCGTTTTCCAGCGCCAGCGAATAGTACCTGGCTGTAAAGCAACTGTGTGATTGAATCGTGAAGATCCCGCCCCAGTCTCTGCCGTTCTTCAAGAACTGCAGCATCCTCAGCTTTTGAGATCAGCATGGCTCTTTCGATAAATATCCCGAGCTGGTCAGCCATGGAATTGAAGAGTGAAAAATCATCTAATGAATACTTATTTGGGGAGCTATTAACGCAAACAAGAATCCCGATTGGAGAACCTTTTGGATATATAGGGGTGATTAACGATTGTATATTTTTATTTGAATGTCGAAAATCGAAAACTGAACTTTCACCCGAACAAATAACCTGGGGTCTTTCCTTATCGAATAGTAATTCCACAGCATCAAAGGAAGAATTAATGTTTTCAGGGAAGGAGAAATCCAAATTATTGTGTGTCTGGTGTGCAATTAAGTTGAGTGTATCTTCAGATTGGCTTTGCAGGTAGACTGCACTGGCATCTGCATTCAGTGACGTATTAGCATGCGCTAAAATATTTTCGATAATATTGTCCAGATGGAGCTGTTTTGATGCGTATGTATTTATGTCATAAAGTACAGCGAGATGGTCGGAACGGGTTTTATTTTTGTTTTCTAATTTTTCAAGGAGTAATATTCTTTCCAGTGAACTCCTTGCAATTTCAGAAATAAAAATGAATTGAGTAAGTTCTGCACGCTCGAACTCGCGGGAATCTTCAAATCCAATAAACAATATCCCGGTCGAAATGTCACCAGATTTCAGGTTGACGATTACAGCAGTCTGTAGCCCATTCATTAATACCAGAGAATGTTTGCTGAAGTTTTCAGTTTGAGAGGTGAAATTCAGAGGGTAAACCCGTGGTTCACCAGATAAATAAACATCCCAGAGGATTTTGTCAGACCTGGAAAAAATAGCCCCAACAAGGGAGGGTTCAGTACCATACCTCACAATAAGTTTTTGGCCGGATTGATCCGGGAAAAGGATCAAACATCTCTGCGCGCCGAAAAGATTCCCGATGTGTTCGAATATGGCATCCAGGATAATTTCATGTCCTTCTGCCTGACCAAGTGCAATGCTTAGTGAGGTGATACCTTCAAGTTCTTCAGTTTTTCGTGTAAATTGTTCATGAAGCCAGGCTTTTTCCATTAAAAGAACGATCTGGCTTGTTAAAGACTGCATCATCAATCCATCGGAAGGTCCGTATAAATCGCTTTTCAGTGATCCAATGGACAAGAACCCAATCAGTTTGTCCCTGATGATTAAAGGCGCACCTATCCAGCTTCTGATTGATTTCATTTCTGCCCAATCTTTGAAGCGATTATCTAATTGAATATCTTTAAAGATGAGCGGCTTCTTTACTATTGCAAGCTGGGTAATTATAGGATCGTCGGATTTTCGAAGCGACAGAAGACGGTCACTACTTGAGCGTGAACCCCGGTTTAAAATTAAATGGTAATTCTTATCCAGGATGAATAGCCCCGCCCGGTCATACTCCAGAACTTCTCTTAAATTCACCAGAACAATTTCCAGAGCCTGGTCCAGGTCGACCGCCTGGGCGAGGGCATGAATAAAATTGCGGATTACCTCAGTATCGCTCATGTTCTGTATTTGTGAATATTTTTCTGCCATTAAATATCCCCCCCCAAGGATAGGGGGGGTGTATCAAATAAGATCAAACCGGAAATTATTCACCAGCGGTAGGAACCACCGTCTGGCTTCTCGAAGTAGATTTATATACCTGGCAGAATATCTGGCAGTTTTGAAAGCTGCCTGCAACTATCTATAAAATCCCTTTTTCTATAATTCGTCCGCGATTAACTGATCAATTCTGAGCTTGAAGTCTGCTTCTGAATCACCGCCTATTGCTATGTCGCGTATCACTCCCTGTTCATCAATAAAAAATGATGTCGGCAGGAATAAGACTTTATATGATTTCCAGAAAACCTCTCCATAATCGAGGATCACAGGATATGTTAAGCCTTTTTCCTGGATAGTTTTATTTACATCATCGAGGTTATCGTCTTCTATTCCGTTAACACTGAGTATGATCAGGTTTTCATCCTGATATGTCCGGTGAAGATTTTCCAGCGCGACCAATTCTTCCATACAGGGTACACACCAGGATTTCCAGTAATTCAAGACCACATTTTTACCGCGCAATTCAGAGAGAGTTAAGTTGGATCCGGTAATTGTTGAAAGAGAAAACTCTGGCGCTGAAAACCCTTTCGAAGGATCAACAGGAGGAATTTCAATTTCCTCAATCTGTTCAATCTCGGTATCCCCTCCGGTTGTGGTGTTTTGTCCAGCTTCGCCAGTTACCTCACTGGATAATGTCGCCTGTGAGGAATCTTGAAATTTAGAATTACTGGCTCCAATCTCGTTCCCCTGAATGTCACCCTGATATGTTGGCGCTTCCTGTGTGAAATTCGCCTGGTTGAATTCTGCAGAGGATAATACCTCCTGGGTTTGGAGTGTAACATCCTCCGATAAATCGCTGCTGCACCCGTACACCAGAAGTGCTAGAGTGATAAATAATAGACTGAAAAAGTAAATTTTTATTTGCATTGATTTTCTGATACCTTCTTTGTATTTGGACCGGAATACTACAATTTTTCTAGCTCGGATTATAACGTTTAGTGATTAAAGCTAAATAAGATTGATAATTAATTCTTTTTTGCTTTTAAAACACCGTCTTCGAGAATCAATTTTTTCCAGATCGGTCCTTCCCAGAAGGTTTTCCTGACTTCTTTATCAAGATCCAGCAATGTTCTATACTGGGAGTGTATATTGTTTGCCAGGTTATCCGGTCGGCCATCTTCAATTATCTTGCCATCCTGCATCACGAGCACCCGTTCAAACTGGTATGTTTCAGTGATATCATGGGAGATAAATAACAATGTTGCATATTTCCATATCTCTCTGGCGCGTTTTAGAAGTTCCCCCCGCTGCTTTCTGTCAAGACCTCTGAAAGGTTCATCGAGTATGACAAGTCGAACATTGACCCGGTTAAGGGCGCGACCTAATCTAACTCGCTGGCCTTCTCCTCCAGAAACAAGGCCACCGCTCTCTCCAAGTTTCGTTTTCATACCTTCGGGAAGTAATTCCAGTATCTCGTAAAGGTCCGCTAATTGGAGGATACTCCCCAGGCTGCTTTGAGAATCCTTTTCCGAACCGTAGAGCAAATTTTCATACAGGGAACGATTCCATAACTGTACTGCAGGATCGACCCAGGCGGTTTCACGACGAAGGGTCTGAATTTTGCTTCCATCAAGTATGTTCGAATCAATCGCCACCGATCCTTTTGCTGGTCTGTGCCACCCAAGTAATAATCCAACCAGACTGGACTTACCTGCGCCTGATGGACCTACGATCGCGATATGTTCCCCGGGTTCAACCTCCAGCTGGATGTCTTTCAAAATTACATTTCCGCCAGCCTGCACCCATACCTGATCGATAGAAATTGATACAGGTTGATCCTCCCGGGTGCTTTTTAAATCAACTTCTAATGTTTCTTCCTCCCTGAACCAGATCTGTTCTTCATCCGGCGCTGAAAGCGGTTCCATCACTCTTAAAATCCGGTTGCGGTGCATGGGGTATTGCTGGAACTGTAAAGCCAGCGCCTGACCTAATGCTGGAAGGGATAAAGTCCAGTAAAAAAGGAGCAGTATTTCGTTGGATTGGCCGCCCTGTGCGATGTAATTGACAATAATTAATATTGAAAACAGTGTGTAAAGAATTGCGCCAAATGACTGAATTCCAGTCGAAAAATTGAAGTAATTTCGACCTGATCGAATCCATTCAAACATCTGAATTTCATGCTGGCGTCGCAGAGACCGCTCAGCCGTGTGTGTTTTTATGGGTACAAGCCCTATCAGGGCATCCAGGTAGAACCGGCTTAATGCCCCTATATGGGTTCGCAATCTACGGTCCTGTTCATCAACAAATGGCCTTGAAATAAAAGTTGTGGCGATGAAGAATGCAGTTCCCAAAAGCGCTAAAGGCGCACTGATTGGGTCCAGCCAGATAACCCCGATCATAGTGAGGAATAATTGGAACCCGGTCCGCAGCAGGTTGAATCCAAGGTTTGGAAGGGTACGAAGGGTGCGCAGATCGTGAGCTCTCTGGCTCATATCTGAGGTAGGCCGGCTGTGGAAATAGCGGTCCCCCAGTTTGGGGATCTTTTCAAGAAATAGTATCCGCAGACGCGTTTCCAGCCGCCGACCCATTCGCAGCACTGTCGAATTTATCGGAAATTCGAGTATCAGAGGGGTGATGATAAAAAACATTAATATCAGGGCAGCCCATATCCGTTGACCTAATAAATTCAGACCTTCTCCTATCTGGACAACTCCCTGCAGGAGGAAAGCTTCAAAAATTACTGCTAGAGTCGCCATCAGGATCGCCGCCAGAAGAATCAGCGGGGTCAGAAAACCATCTTTTTTCAGAAGATTGAAAACTTCCTTCTCTGGTTTATCGGCAGGCTCCTGTAATGCAATCTCCAGGTCTGGGGGTAAAGTTTTTTTAATGGACTCAGAAATTGCTTCATGTTCTTCTCTAAATCCTGATATCCGAATCAGGACTGCTCCGCGTAGAAGAAGTTCGCCGTTTGAATTGGCAATCTCGACTTTTCCTTCAGAATCATCAGCAGCTGGTGCGGTGGAATCTTGCGTTGAAATTTGAATCACAGACCAGTAATCAGCCGGTATTTGCAGGGTTTCATGACCCTGACCTGTTTCAATTAATGACCCGGAGACCCGCTCAATTTCTGGCAGATTTTCCGTAAGGCTTTTCTTGACAAAGTGTTCAATTACCCGGCCTGCCTGTTCTCCCTCCGCGATCCCTTTCGATTTAACGATTTGGGTGACCATCCGGGTTGCAGCATCAACAGTCGCCAATCCTCGCCAACCGCTATCATCCAGTCCAATAGAGATCAGGCGCTCAACCTGTTCTTCATTAATCCTCAAATTTGTTAACCGTCTGCGGAGAGGTGCTAAAAAGCCTTCAGTGCCTGCCCAGGTTCTCCACTCCTGCGCAGATACCCTGTAAGAGTGTATATACAATTCCTTCAGGAAAACCTCCCAGGTCGGCCAGCGTCTTCCAGTTGATGGATCCATGACCTGGACAAATTTTCCCAACTTATTCCAGACAACAACAAAATGAGTCAGGCCGCTGGGTAGTCGAATTACGACAATCGCTGGCAACGATTCAGATTCATCAAGGAGCAGATGGTCTGCCGGTATCATAATCTGTTCAGCGCGGAGTCCCAGATATAGAGCAATATCTTCAATTGTATCGATCGAAGTGCCATCAACATCTGTCTGGCAGGCTTCACGCAGCCTGCCGTAGCTTACCGGGATTCCGTACCCTTCCAGAATGGATTTAAGAGTCGCTGGCCCACAATCCATTGCAGAAGTCTGCACAACTTCATACGCAAAAAACCTCTGTTTAACAGGGGAAGGGTTTTTAGTTGAACTCATTAAACTTACTCGACCGGATTCTGAGGGCTCAGAGGGTATTGAGAGTCCTTTACATACATTCCAGATGCCCTCCTGATGAGAGTGGCAGGAGTGACATATTCAATTTCGACCTGGACCTGCCCGGTCATATCCTCACTGAGCGGGATTTGATACAAATTCTCCGAGACTATTATCAGTTCGGCTTTTCCCTGTTCTTTGTCGATTTCAATTACGAATGCCGGGAGGCTCGCTTTTGGAAGGTCAGGTCCGAGATCAAGATTTATTATCGCTGGTTGGCCGGTTCTGATCTTTTTAATTGATTCATCCGAAAAAACCGCAGAAATCCTGTCATTCCCAATAAATTCAATTTGTGAACTGAATTCATATATGGTGATTTTTACGAGAAAAAACCAAAGGAGTATAGCCAGCAAAATTAAAATCGCAAGTATCATTCCCACACGAGATGCTTTGTAACTGTCAATTTCAAGTGATCGGATTGAACGCGAAAATTGTAATGACATAGGGCTGCCCCTGAAAAGGGTGCTGCTGTTTTTTTTTCCGTTAGTTTGTTTAACGCTTTCTATGCCTAAATTAGCAGCGTTAATTTGGGTATTATAGTATGAAATAAAAGTAATGTATGTCGAAAAAGAGTTACTTATATTTCAGACATTTGACTTATATACGAATTAATTACAATTCCTATAAAATGCAGTGAATGACCATTGTGACGATAGGATTATAATTACTTGAGCAGGTGTTTGATTGACCGGGTAAAAATTTTTGACTGAAAGAGGATAAAGGTGAAAGTAAAGACAAACCTCAAAGCAGGTTACAGTTTCCAGGACTCGCTCCAGCAGGTTAAAGATATTATTAAAATAGCAGGCGAAACTATCTCCCAGCCAAGAGTCTTTATGAATGAATTTGTTAACGCCCAGAATTAGAATACAAGAATCAGATACCTTTATAAATGGACAACCCGGAAGTAATTATTAAATCGATTACCTGGCCGCATTCTCGATTGGGGGAATTAATTGGATATTTAGCCAGAGATTCAAAATTATCCAAGGATCCACTCGAACTCCCACAACCCAGATTTGAATTGGAACAATTATCCGACATCGATTTAGATGGTTGGATAAAATCAGGTGCGGGTTACCTTGATATAGAGGTGGAATCATTTACAGTCTTTTATGATCAAGTTGAAAAAATGATTCGAGGCTCTGCGCCGGCAATACTGCGATTACCGGGATTACTTGAGAATGGCCATCCCGGATTGATTGCCTTATTAAAAAGAGGGAAAAAAAGCGTCCTGGTTTTAACACCTGGATTTAAGAAAAAAAGAATTAATGTTGAAGTAATCCGAAACGTGATATGCGCCCCTTATGATTCTGGAATAATAGATGATTTAAACCAACTGTTGGACGAATCTGAAGTTGATCAAGGGAGACGGGACAGCACTCGAAAGGCTATCCTCCAAGCCCAACTTGCGCCAGTTCAAATTGACTGTGGTTGGATGCTGCGCCAATCTCCCGGATTTCGCTTCTGGCGTCAGGTTAAGAATGCCGGAGCAGTTCGGCCATTATTAATTATGTTTGGTTTTTATTTCATGCAGCTTCTGCTCACTATTGCGGCGTGGTTTGTTATCGCAAGGGGCATATTCCAGGGGAATTATGACTGGGGCTGGCTGTTAGCCTGGATTATTTTATTATTTGCTGCCATTCCAGTTTCTTTGCTAGTAGGAGATGCCCAGAATGAACTGGCATTGAGAACCGGAACTGTATTCAAGCGGCGCTTGCTTTACGGGACGTTGAGGTTACAACCCGAAGAGATCCGCCACCAGGGACGCGGTCAGTTCCTGGGAAGAGTAATGGAATCGGAATCTGTTGAGATGCTCGCGATAAACGGGGGATTTTTAGCGATTTTATCTTTTATCGAACTTTGTTTTGCAATCTTTGTTCTCGCAAAGGGCGCGGGCGGCGCCCTGCATGCGGTTTTGCTTGTTTTGTGGGTATTTGTGGTTCTTGGATTTTTGTACCGATACTACCGGATTGCAAAAAATTGGGCAGTAATGTACCGCGATATGACCAATGAGCTGGTTGAAAATATGGTGGGTCATCGCACACGTTTAGCCCAGGAGGATCCTGCCAGATGGCATGAAATGGAAGACCTTACACTCGACAGCTACCTGAAACAATCCGAGAAATTGGACCGGGTTGGAATCCAGTTGAATTCAATCAGCGCTCGCGGCTGGATGGTTTTGGGGATGTTAGGAATCGTTTTCCCTTTTATCACAAATGAAGCCACTTCTGTAGAGTTGGCAATTAGCCTTGGCGGGATTTTGCTGGCTGTTCAAGCTTTGAACAGACTGCTGGCAGGTTCACAAAACCTGGTCAATCTGTTTATCACCTGGGATCAGGTCCAGCCGTTGTTTGAAGCCGCTGAAAGACCGCTGGAGTTGCCATCGCTCGATTATCTTTCCCAAAGAAGCATGTCTTTAGAGAACAATGAACGTAATTTTTATGGGCAAAGAGACCAACTAGATAGAGAACCGCTGTTGGTAGGAAGAGAGTTAAAATTCCAGTACACCCCCCAATCAAGACCAGTCCTGGAAGATTGTTTTATAAATATATATGAGGGTGACAGGATACTGCTGGAGGGATCATCTGGCAGCGGAAAATCAACATTAGCTGCAATCCTCACAGGGTTGCGGAAGCCTGTTTCCGGAACATTGATATTAAACGGGGTTGATCGCCAGGTAATGGGTACCCAAGAATGGCGAAAAAGCGTCGTTATGGCACCCCAATTTCAAGAGAACCATATCTTTTCAGAGACCTTTGCGTTTAATTTGTTGATGGGAAGACGCTGGCCTCCCAAAAAGGAAGACCTGGAACTGGCAGAACAAATCTGCCGCGATCTTGGACTGGATGAATTGTTGAATAAAATGCCCTCCGGATTTCAACAGATGATCGGCGAGAATGGCTGGCAGCTTTCGCATGGTGAGCGCAGCCGGTTGTTTATTGCCCGGACAATCCTGCAGGAAGCCAATTTGATCATATTCGATGAAAGCTTTGGAGCTCTGGACCCCGAAAATTTAAAGCGCTCCCTGCAAACTGTCCTGTCCCGGGCGCCTTCGCTGCTGGTGATCGCCCATCCATGAACGAATAATCAATTATTGATATAATTCTTGAGATTTTTTCTAAGAAACAATCATTTTCAAAATCACAATATTTCTTAAGAGAAAGAACATGAAAATAAAAACCGGAATTATTTCAGGGAAAGGCCTGGGTGATTCCATAAGCGAAATAACCCGGATCACCGGAATCGATCAAATAGCCGAATCTTATGAAACGATCACTGGAAGATCCTGTGGCTGTGAACAAAGGAAGCACAGTTTAAACAAAATCCAGCTCCCATCCCTGGGTGTGATTTATAACTCCTGATGAGAATTTCAACTCCACTATTCGTATTTATCTTATTCAATTTAGGTGTGTTAAGCGGATGCGGTTCGCGATTACCAGCAGGTTGCCCGCCCGACTGTATAAGCGAAGACCTATCCCGGCATGATCTGAACAATTTTGATTTCAGTGATACCCTATTTATGAATTCAAATTTGGACAAAGCTGATATGGTGGATGCTGATCTGCACGGATCGGATTTAAGCGGAGCGAGTATTATTGAGGTAGATCTGGAAGGATCCGACTTGAGCGATTCAATTCTGGTAGGTGCGAATTTCACCGGAACATTTTTAAGGAATACGAATATGACAGGTGCTGATTTGAGAGGCGCGGATCTCCAAAGCGCGATTTTGGATCGGGTAGACCTGACTAAAGCGGATATGCGCGGAGCAAACCTGGATCGTACAAGCTCGATAGGCAGTAATTTGAGTGGCTTAAATCTCAGTGGGGTATCAATGTATGAAGCCAATTTAAGCGGTGCGGATATCAGCGGTACCGGTTCAAATCTCAGCGGCGCAGCATTAAGTTTTGCTAACTTAAGCGGCACTAAGTTGCTTGGGGCAAGTATTATGGGCGCCTGGTTGAACCTCACCACTCTTGAAGGAGCAGAACTGAAGAACGCCAATTTATCCGGTTCAACATTTCTTGGCGCAAATCTCACAGGCGCTGACCTTTCGGATTCAATGTTAAACGGGGCGATGTTGATTGGCGCTAATCTCAGCGGCGCTGATCTCAGGGGAGCGGATTTAACCGGCGCGGTATTAATCATGCCTTTTCCAAAAGGCGCTGGAAGCGATTATTATCAAAATCTTTCGGGAAACGAACTGATCGCCGAATTAGCTAAAACCGATGTCCTGAAAGCTCTTTATGACCCGGAAATCCTTGAATTAAATGAAGTTCGTTTGAAACCGGTGCTTGTTGACGCAAAACTCCAGGGGACTTTATATGACAGCAATACTAAATGGCCGGAAGGATTTGAAATACCACCTACGGCTGTTCAAAAGTAGTAGGTTTATATAACAAATAATTTTCACTTTAAATCAATTCTGGATCATGAAATCACGAGAAGAAATTAACCAAGATGGCGGCACCACCTGGACACTGGTGATACTGGCGATTGTATTATTGATAATTTTTGCTGCTTACGAGTTTTTGTACTCCCAACTGGTGTGTCCACCGATCTGTTCAGATGAAAACCTGACCAAAGCGGATTTCAGGAGTAAATCAATGGATGGGAGTAATTTTTCGAACTCAAGTTTGAAGGGTGCTGATTTTACAGGTGCATCCTTGAATAATTCAAATTTTTCTGGAGCAGATCTGAGCGGCGCAACGTTCAAGAAAGCATCATTGGTTGAGGCTGATTTTACTGGTGCTCAAATGATTGGCACGGATTTTTCTGAAGCGAATCTCACTGCTTCAAAAGTAGATTTTGCCGACCTGACAAGCGCAAATTTTATTAATGCTATACTGACCGGAGTTAAATTTTCAGATAGTGTTATCCTGACTGCAGTGAATTTCACAAATGCGGTATTAATCCATACTGATTTTACGGGAGCAGATCTAAACGGCGCAAAGTTGTCGGGAGCAAAATTGCTGGGAGCAAAATTAAATCGGTCAACACTCGATGGCGCAGATCTCTCCAGGGCAAACCTGGATGGATCGTTATTATCAGGCGCCAGGTTGTTAGGTGCAACCCTCGATTACGCCAGTCTGCATGGCGCGAATTTAGAATTTACTGATCTGTCAGGTGTGTCCTTTGACAGAACCGACCTGAATGGCGCCAACCTGGCAAAAGCGAATTTAACCGGAGCGGATTTTACAGTTACTCAATTGGGGGGGGCTGATTTAACGGAGTCTACTTTAAGAAACGCGATTTTTTCAGGCGCGCGTGTAAGCGGAGCGAATCTCTTTGAGACAACTCAGCTGAACACTCAGTACACAATCTATGTAAATCAGAATTTTCCACCTTTTACAATCCTGCTGCCAACTAATCTGGATGGGGCCAATATGACAGGCGCGAAATTATACGGAAGCTCTCTCGAAGGAGCTACACTCGCTGGGGCTGACTTTTATGATGTTCAGTATGATGAATCAACATTATGGCCGCCAGATTTCAATCCCCAGGAAATTGAATAGCATTCTATCTGCCATGGAGCCTGGGAATGACAGTTAAGATTACCATCGCTAACCAGAAAGGGGGAGTAGGCAAGACAACCACTGCAGTTAATCTTGCTCATGGACTTGTTTTAGAGGGTAAGCGGGTTCTGTTGGCAGATTTTGACCCACAGGGGCAGTGCGCGACCATACTGGGATTAAAACAGGTACCGGATGTGTTTAATTTGCTGGTTGCTGAACAACCACTGTTTGAGGTTGCTCGTTCAACTGACCGCGAGAACCTCCATGTAATTCTGGGGGACCGCAAGACAAGCACAGCCCAAACTATTCTCAGTGTTCAAAAGGCGCCGATTTCTTATATATTTCAGCGGTTAAATTCCTCTGATACCCTGCATGAGTTTGACTATTTGGTTATCGACACTTCTCCCAGTGTTGGGGAACTGCAGATCCAAGCTTTGTGGGCGTGCGATGGTGTATTGATACCTTGTACGGTTGATTATCTTGCGTCTGATGGGGTTTTCAGTATTGCTAAAACGCTTGTAAATCTGGAGGAGGAGTTTGGCTGGCAGGGCAATATTCTGGGTGTTCTGCCTACATTCTATGATGAAGTCACCAAGGAAAGTAAAGCAACACTAAAAGATTTACGGGATAATTTTCACCGCTATGTGTTAAACCCGATTCACAGGGCTACCATTTTACGCGAATGTGCGGTTGAAGGAAAGACAATTTTCGAATTAGCGCCACACAGCCGGGCTGCAGAACAATATGCTGACCTGGTGAAATATGTAATGAACTGGAATCAAAAACCGGGATAGGAGTGTTATCCCGGTTTTTGTTCTATTATCTCTTTTTATCAACAGTTCAAATTTTCCAGTTGATTGTATTTAAGTTAAGCGATGGCTTCAGAGGTATCTTGGTTTGATTCTCTACGCCTGCTGGTTTGTTTTTCAGCCGTTTTTTTCCCAACCTCAGTATCTTTGGGTTTCCTCTTCTCCGGTTTCGGGTTATGAGGTTCTTCTACTTCTTTGGTTTTACGAAATTCCTGGCTGGTTACCACTATTGCTTCAACATACAGCTGCATCTTTGCGGGTTGATTCTCAAATTTACCCTGTAAAAGATCCTGGTATTCTAAATTCTGTCTCTTGAAATTTGATTCTAACTGGTTTGTGAATGTTTTTCTATTACTCTCAGAGAGTTCGCTGTACCAGTTTGTAAATTCATCTGGTAAAAATTGAGAACCTTCCGCCGAAACCCAACTGGTGAATTGTTCTTCAAAATTACGTCTCATCACACTCGAATTCCACCAGTTTTCAGCGCGGGAACTCCAGCTTTGAGATGATGATGCTAATTGGGAGGCTTTCTCGTCAATGGACTGCTGGTATTTGCTTCGCGAAAGCCAGTATCCAATCGCAACTGCGACCAGAATGAAGATAAGCAGTGTCATACTTTACTCCGGTTAATTTTTTGATGTATAACCTTCAGGCGTCTTCTTTTTCCTTCCGCCGGGTTGCAATGTAATACCCGATTGCGCCTGCCGCTACAAGCAGTATTATTAAAGCTAACATTTTACACCTCCAAAGTTATTGTATTTCAGAAAAACACAAGAATTATAGCACAGTCTGATCAGATAATCCCCGCCGGCAGAACCTTACAGGCTTTGTTTGAACTGCTGGATCATTTGTAAAATAATCCTAAAATTTTCCCGTTTCTCAGGGGGTGACTGTCGGCGTTGGAGTAACCAACAGGTCAAGCGTCGGTGTAACGACCTGGGTGCCTGTGATGGGTGTGGTTGTCGCTAATGCTTCCGTAAGCCCTGAAATTGAGCCGGAGTCCATCGCTCCAGTTAAATCTGGAAGCGGCAGGAGAAAAGGGTTGTCCGATGGCACCAGCATTACCTGCACACCAGGACCGAGTTTGTCAATGTAGCGGTAGGTAAGCAGGTTTTCGTTCTGTTGGAGGGCTTCATTTATCAATTTCAGCGCATCCGCTTCAGCCTGGGCTTTTATCAGGATGATTTTCGCTTCCGCTTCCCCTTCCAGGATGGTTGCTTCAGCCTTACCAGCGGCTTCAAGTTTTAATTTATCACGCTGGCCTTCAGCCAGTTTTCGGACCTGTTCAGCTTCAAACTCGCGTTGAATTTTTTGCTGCTCTGCAACCTGTTTGTTTTCAATCGCCGTAGCGTATTCTTCAGAGAACCCAATATTCCTCAATAAAAAGCGGTCAAGGATGAATCCTTTTTCAGCGAATGCTGCCCTGATCTTCTCATCCAGGATCAATTCAAGGTTTTTTCGTTTCGAGCTGTTGACTTCATCGGCGGTAAACTGGGAGACTTCGGTCCGCACTATTCCCCGCAGGACAGGCCTGATGAAATCCACTACATAGCGGTCCTGAAGGTCGATATGTATCCGAATGACATCGTTGGAGTCAATCCGGTAAATAACAGATGCATCCAAAAAGACCGCCTGACCATCGGATGTCCTGGCAGCAATGGAATCATCGCCGACTTTTTCACCTTCCAGCGGCGCTGATGACATTGTGTATGTCTGCCAGTAAATCGGGTAATGGGCTACCTTTTCCATCAGGGGCGCGACCCAGTGCAGACCTGAGCGGAAAGGTTCATCCCGGAAACCATCCCTGTTCAGAAGAGACACTACCACACCTACTTCCTGCGGCTCAATAAAAATTAGTGCCGCGCTGAAAAGGGTCACAGCCAGGACGAGCAGAAAAATTACCAGAATCCTGGTTGAGAAAATGTTTTTTACTATCCCTCTCGGTCCACTTTCCTGAAATCCACTAATGCCGGCGTAAAGCAGAACCAGAGCAAATAAACCCCACGCAATCAAGGTAATTGTATTTAAAGATTGATCTAGCATAGAGAGTTTGCCTTAGTTAATTCTATTTGATCAAAATTTTTATTTAGTTTGAAAACTGCGATTGTTTGCAGATTATTACCAGAATGCTATTATAACTTGAGAGAGAAAGACTAACTTATAAAAATCAAAAATCAGACAAATGTCTTAATAAACAGATAAGGATTAAGCCGACAAAATGACCTTGTCCTAAAAATAACAGCATGTTATAGTTTAGCCTGAATTTCACAGTTTGAGTATTAATATTATTTGTCAACAATCTCGGGTAAACAATTGCCTTTATAAAGGAGTAAATTGTAAATGACTGAAAATAAAGAAACCTTTCAAATAAAAGTACGTTCTGGATTGCGCGCCGGCGAAGGTGGTGGATACGTTAACGGCGTATACTACCCGGATATGAGCGGCACCTGTGGCAGCAGCACAACTCCGCCATCACAACCCACTACTCCACCGCCAAGCAGTGGGAGCGGTTATGTGAATGGTGTTTATTACCCCGATAAGAGCGGCACCTGTGTGTAGCGAGATAGAATAATGAAGGTAAAAACTAACCTGAAATCGGGAAATGTGGTGAGTGACACCACCCAGGAAGCGACTAAGGCGGTCAACCAGATAACTGATTTTATCTCCGAGGCCACCAATGCGGCAGAGAAAATCACAGGTGGTTTTTCCAATGCCTTAAATTGCGTTACAAAGTCTTTCTGAAATATCAGCTACAAAAATTGAGTATCTATTAAATAAGCAAATGGGCAGGAATTATTTTCCTGCCCATTTGTTGGTTAAATAAAAACCGAACTCCTCGGAAGGTTGCCCTCCAGGAGAAGTCCGGTTCTTTTTTCTTAATTCTAATGATTATTTTCTAGCTTGGGATGTACAGTTTCTGACCGGGACTTATCAGGTTTGGATTAGGGCCGATAGTTTCCTGGTTCGAGTAATAAATTCTAGCCACTCCGTCAGCGCTCTGGGTACCGTAGAAATCCTGTGAAATTTTACTCAAACTGTCACCACTCTGAACTGTATAACATGCATCGCCTGATTTTAGGTTGGATCTGATTTTCATTTTTTCCTCTCATAAATTCGATTTTTTCTATTCTATTATTTCTTATAATTTTTTATTACAGTTTAAATTTCAACGAATTGAAAATAAGTCTGAAACTGATGTCCAGAGCTGGCTGCTAAGCTGGACCCCTTGGTTCTTGATATCTTCAGCCTGCTGGTTAGCACTTGAAACAAACCCGGCAGCTTGATCATATATCTGCTCTGCGGCCTGGCTGGCATCATCAATCAAATTTCCAGCACGAATATCTGTGGTTACTTTCATCTTGTATTCCTTATTTTATCAGCAAATCCTGCTTTTATCCGGGTAGTATACACCGCCAGTAAAATCCTATCATACCCTGCACTCAGTACAAGAGACATTTGACGTAATCTTCAAAGAGCATTCCAGCTGAAGATTCTTCAGTTGTTTCTAATAAAAAAAGCAAGAGCGCCGTAACAGTCGGGCGGTTTATTCTAAGTCCGGTGTCACTTCTTCTTCGTGAGCTGCATCTTCAGGGGGAGCTGACTTTTCAGATTCCTTTTTCCCTTTCCCGAAATTCTTCTGGTATACATCTGTAACAGAAGTCTTTGAGCGGTCGAAGGCGTCCTGAAGGCTGTTCCCGTATTTACTTCTTCCAAGGAAATAACCAATCACCCCACCGATCAGGACTATAACTAAGAATTGAAACATGAATTAAACCTCCTCTTAATTCCAAGACATTTTTTATAGATTATTTACACACAATTTAACAGTGTGAGTATATCGCTTTTTATAAAATAATCAATGTCCCTATCTTATTAAGAATTTAGGGTATGATTAAAATCTTATTATCACCTGCGTGATTGAAGGGTATCCTTAAAACAATTTACTTAAAAAAAATGACGATCTGACAGGAGGGAAAAACCAGGAATGCAGGATGTAATTGAAGTATTTACAATCCTTTTTGTGACGATGGGACCACTGAAAGTATCCCTTGTTTTCGCGGAAGTCTGTAAGGAATTTAATCCCGAACAGAGGACAAGGATTGCATTGAGAGCTGTCCTGATCGCGGCGGTTATCGGCTTAATATTTATTCTGGCTGGAAAAATCCTGATGGAATTGTTCCATTTTTCTCTGGCTGCACTGTTTATCGCTGGAGGTTTGATACTGTTCATATTTGCGATCAGATTGATTCTGGGGACAGGGGAGAACAAGTATTACAATATCACTGATCCTGATTTCGAACCGACCCATATATCCGTTTACCCGCTGGCGGTTCCGTTAATGGCCAGCCCGATGGGTATTGTGATGTTAACAGCCGCCTCAGCGGCAAATTCCAATAACCTGAGGGTCCTTTTATTGATTGGTATTGTACTGCTGGTGGTCATGTTGATTGACCTTGCTGTCCTGATTCTGGTCGCAAGGGGTTCGCAGTTTATCCACCCCCAGATTGTAAATGTCGCTGAAAGGATACTGGGTTTGCTGCTGGCTGCCCTGGGCGTCCAATCGATTATCAATGGGTTGGTCGCCCTTGGGGTGCTGCAGGCTGGCGGGCATTAAGAAGTAAAAATAATTGCTGATTTTTCCAGAAATACCAGGGTGAGCTTATCGTTTACTTTCCTACGGCGAAATTCTCGGTAACCGAGTTTATGGTAGAAATATAAATTCCTTTCGTTTTTAGAACCTGTAAACAGTTCATATCGGGTGGAAGATTCAACTTCTTCGATCCTCTTCATCAGGATAGTCCCGATACCCTGGTTCTGGTGATCGGGGTGGACGATCAACCTGCCTATCAGGCAACCGGTCTGGCTGTTCCTGGCACGAACTGAACCCACAATCTCCCCATTAATGATCGCTTTTAAAAATGTGTGATTAGCAAACTGCTCCTGGATCTCCTCCAGGGTCTGCTGCAGGGGCGGAATAGAGTAATCATCATAAATTGCCGCCTCGCTTGCATAAGCCAGTTTTTGCAGGTCGAGAATTGCCCGGGCGTCTTCCAGGTTGGCGGTTTTTATCTGTAACACAAAATCAGTTCTTTTATCCTTCGAGACATCCAAATTTAGCTAATTTTCAGACAGTCACTGATTGCAGGTTTTTCTGGTCAGTTAAGGATAAACATACCACTCGGTATCCCGGTCTAGTACGATAGTCCTCTCCAGAAAACAGTTTTTCATTGTTTTGTAGGTACAGTGGATGAAGGTGTAAGTTCCGGTTGTCAGACCATCGTAAGTGCGGTGAGAATTTGAAGGGATCACAAGGAATGGGGCATATTTATCTTCCGGTTTTCCGGGTTCTTCAGTTGTTCTGAGAGAAGGAGTTTCGGTAGGCTCCAGTCTAATCTGGCCCTCGATAAAAATATAAATCTCCCAGGGGGTCCGATTGTTGATCTTGATCTTGTGATTCCTGGGAGGGATAAAAACAGGAAGCGGGACTGAGGTACTCCCGGATTCGGGACCGCTCCTGATCACAATTGATTTTGGAAGTTCTTCCCCGATCACCCATTCCAAATCCCCGTTGATAAAGACCAGTTTGGGAGGCTCGCATGTTAATACATCCTTTACCTGGCAGAAGTGGAGGGTCCTTTCGCCTCCGTTCAAACCGGGATAAACTCGCCCATCTCCTGCCGGGATTGTCAGGGCAAAAACATTATCAACAAAGAGGTGGGTATCCCATCCGGAGGGATTGGATAAAGTTAGATTGAAGGCCTGGAAGGGCAGATCAGCGAACGGAATCTCTTGAAGATTGCCAGCTGGGGTTGGTTGGATTGCGGTGGGATCTGTTTGAATAACCTGCGAGTTAAAAGTGGGTTCCGGAGCGTTTGTGGTGGTTGCCTGGCTAACAGGTGTGCTGTTTTGCGTTGATGTAAAAAAGGATACCCGCGCATCCGCAGAGGCGCAGCTGATGCAGAAGAGGGAAAATGCGAAAATAACCAGAACCGCTCTCATTTTCATTTTTTGAAAATTCTTTTTTTAACACGCTTTCTGGGTCAAAGATAAACCGGTTTCTGTTAATAATATACTCCAAAAATCAATCTTCTACTATCAAATTAACAATCGTTTTTTAGGGGAGATCTGAATTGAGTGGGATGATCAAATACCTTCCTACTGGCAGGTCTTTTTGCGGATTTATCTGGTTGTAGTAGATAATCTCCTCTGGACTGATGCGATATTGCAGGGCGATATCTTGTACGGAGGTTGCCTGATCAACAAGTTTGGTGATAAACCCGGGAAGGTCCTGGATGTCTTTTTCCCCTGGAATAACAACAATCACAATCCCGGTTCTCAAGCCGATATCCTCAGGGATAAGATTGATGGCTTTGAGGACCTCCGCTGTAGTATCAAAAATTTGAGCCAGTTTGGGGTAGCTTTCGCCTTCAGCGACAGCATGAAGGATATAGGAGTTTTCAGGACCGAATGGTGTTTCGAGGCCTGGTCCGGGAGTAAAATCAGGCGTGAAAGTGGAGGTAGGGGTGAACGTACCTGTAGGCTCAGGTGTATTTGCAGGAATTTGACTCGGGGAAGGTGTAGTTTTCTGGAATGTCCCTAATTTAAGATCTCCGGTTTCCTGGGTATTCCCGGATTGGTTGGCAATTGTGGGTGATATCGTATTGTTTGCTGTTGTCGCAGGGCTGGTGGAAGTATTTGGAATAGCGGAGCTGTCCCCGTAAAGCGGCCTGCGAAAGATTAGAAAGAGAAAGATAATAATCACACCCAGCGCGATCAGAGATGGCAGCCCAAAGCGGATAATTTCCTGCGAAGAAACTGGCTTTCTGGTTTTTACTGTGCTTTGAATTGAATCAGGCAGGGGTTCAAGACCGGAGGAGAAGAATATTTCGCATTCCCGAAAGGAACCCGAGAGGCAGTATTTTTCCTGATGGGAGAGCTTTACGCTTCCCGGTGGGCTGGCATGGAAGCAATAATTTGAAGCGCTGGGGTAGCCAAAAAAGGAATCCGGTTCACCTTTTATACCAATAAATGGGCAGTTACTGGATTCCTTCCTCCGTACTGCATCTGAAGCGTTATTCTTCATCCCCTTCGATTCCACCGAAGTAGTCGCCGAACTCCTTGGAATAATACCTGGAGTAATAACGGTAACCACCGTAGTAGCTTGAAAACTGGCGTGGGATTGGGTTGAGGACTACTCCCAGGATGTTGGCGTTTCCCTGGTGGAGCTGATCTACAAGGATCTGCACCTGTCCGGTTCTGGTCTTTCCGGGTTCAACAATGATGATAACGCCATCAACCTGAGCCCCCAACGCGACCGGATCCGTGACAATTGCCGGCGGCGTATCTAGGATTACGATATCAGAAACCGAGCTGATATCTGCCAGGAATGTCTTCATCTTTTCAGAACCAAGCAATTCGGTTGGATTGGGAGGCAGGGCTCCGCTGGTTATGATCCGGAGCTTCAATTTATTCCAGTCACAGTTGATTTCGGATATCGGTGAATCAGAATTAAAAACATCGGATAATCCAACCCGGTTGGGTAAATTAAATAACCGGTGCACTGAAGGGCGCCTGAAGTCGGCGTCAACGAGATAGACATTCTGCTCCGACTGCGCTAGGACGGCGGCAAGATTTACAGCAACCGTGGTTTTGCCTTCCGCTGGATTGGCGCTGGTGACCACCAGGGACTTTAGCGGGTGGTCAACGCTGTAAAAATTCAGGTTGGTCCGTAAACTGCGGAATGCCTCCGTAATCGGCGAACGCGGGTTGTCGATCACATACACGCCGGTATTGGCGCTGCCTTTGGATTTGACCTGGACCATTTCCCCGATCAAACCGATCACCGGAATCCCCAGGCGGTCAGTTATGTCCTCAGGGGTCTTAAGCGTGTCATCCAGGTATTCAATCACAAAAACGACTGCGCCAGCCAGGAATATCCCGCTTATAACACCCAGAAATGTGCTGCGGGAAGGCTGGGGCCGGATTGGTCCTGATGGCACCCCGGCTCTTTCAATCTGGATCACATTGGGCGTACTGCGCAGGCGCGACATGCGAAGCATTTCATAATTATTTAACAGTTCAGTGTAAAGCCGCTGATAAAGCTCGAGCGTCGTTTGGATCTGGGCAACCCGGGAGGGGTTGGAGGTGTTCTGGCTTGTTTCTTCCCCCTGATCGCCGATAACCAACAAATTCGCGTAAGCTTCTTTATACAGTTCCCGCAGGGTGTTCAGCTGGTCAAGCTGGTTCTGGGTCTCCTTGTAATCTATTTGGGCTGAGGGGGACAAGGTCGGAGTCGGGACGGGGGTCGCAGTGGACGAAAAACTCGTTTCCGGTGTTGAGGTGGGAAATGGGGTGGGGAAAAAACCCTCCAGGTTTCTCTCTGTCCTGATTATCTCGGCTTCGGTGTTGTCCAGCTGGATTTTTAAATCAGCGATCTGCTCCTGCAGCCTGGTCTCTTCGATCACCTGGTTCTGTTGTGATGATAGGATCAGTTCGTCCTGCAGATTAGAGATCTGCCCTTCAAGCTTTTTGATCTGGGACTGTGAAAGTTGCTCTGTAACCGCGAAACGGTCCGACTGGATCGCCTCGTTGTAGCTGTTGAAAACTTCAATTAGATTGTTGGCAATATCAGCAGTTCGGGCAGGATCGCCGTTTTTAACCTTGACGGTAAGCAAATGCGAATCTTCTATCTGGTTGACTTCGATCTGACCTGCTGAGACCGGGTAGCCGAGTTTTTGGCTGAGCTGTTCGAGCACCGGACCTGCAGTGAGCAGGTGCAGGTAGGTCTGGGCGAGCTGGATATCGCGCCAGAGCGAATAGTCGTACCCTTCAAAGCCTGACTGCTGGCTGACCATCACCCGGGTGCTGGTCTGGTAGACGGTGGGAGTCCTCAAGCTCAGGATAAAAGCAATCACTCCGCCGACAATCCCCCCAATGGCCAGCAGCCAGAACCACTTCCGGATCAAGTAAAGGTATTGTCGAATTTCCATAAAATTATTATTTACGATGTTTATCCGGCTGGTAATTTCAACCTGGATAAATCTTTATGGTTGTTCTAAAAAGCGCGGGATATTATATCGCTTTAAGTGATCCAGCCTGGAAAATTCTTATTTGAATCGATAAAACGCTGACCGGAAGACATCAAGTGAAATATCTATCCAGCGAAAAATATAGAAAAAAGGAAGCTGCCAGGTTTTTCCCAGCTGATATCGCCAGCACATGTATACCGGACTGGGGAAAAGCAGGGCGATTACAAATCTGAATCTGGCATGGCTGTCAAGAGTTGATATTTTTCTCTATTCTGCCTGCAGGCGTGTCCTGACTGGTTCGCCTTTCTCCGTTACGGTTATTTAGACGGGGGAACTAATTTGATAGCCCGCCTCCAGGTCTACATCTTCCGGAATTGAGGTTGAAAATAAAGCAAGGGCGGTTTTTAGTGATTCGTACAACGCCGCATCCCAGCCAAACTCGGCTGCCTGATCGGGCAAAACCATCCAGTCTAACCGTTCACCTGCTGGCCAGACAATGCGTTCGATGTCATACACCTTGATCAATGAGGCTTCCCCGATCCCATGCTGGAGGGCCAGATGGGCAGCCGAGTGCAGCAGCTGGGCAGCTGGATTGAATCGTAAGGGAGTTGTGTTTCTGGCATCCGGAACGGGTTGTCTGCCGGTCCTACCCTGGCTGTAAAAGGGCTCGCTATTTTCCCAGAGCCAGCCGGCAGGGAAGGCATATTTGAAGGATTCAGTCGCAACCAGGCCGGAATGCAGTAGTGTCCCTCATTTTCTCTTTGCAAATGGACATGATAAGAGAGCATTGTTTTTAATCCGTGAGCGGTATCCGGGTAGGGATAGCGGTAGCCGATCGTGCTGGCGATTTCGAGCGCCTCGTCCCGACGCTCACCCGGCAGAAACAGGTCCAGGTCATTCATCCAGCGAAGTCCGATGTCTTCATAATCCGTATTTGCCAGCGCGGCGCCTTATTACACGACAGCCTGTATACCTGCCTCCCCCAGTATTACCAGAACCCGGTCCAGTTCCAGGAAGAGCAGGGTATTGCGCCTGAGCGTGTCGAAATAGGTCATCCTCAATCTTTCGAGGATATTCGGGGGAAGGTTTATCGATGCCCGCTCTTTCAACGAACAGAATAAAGGCGCACCCAACCCCTGTGAACGCGAGTAACGCACAATCTGATCCCATTCGTCCAGAGGAATATCCACCCATACGATCACCACGGGACTTAAGGTGAGTATTTTACCGAAAGTCTGGATGAGACCCTGTTTTGGCTTCATCATCCTAACAGGAAAAAAGCCAATCTCCTTTTAGAAGGCGCAACGTGGCAAATTGTCATTTAGGTTCCGCATTGTAGACTTGAAAAGATGAATGGATAATCCCCGCATGAACTTAAAATGGATTGAATTTATTTTAGTTGGTGAGAATCGGTTGAGAAAAAATTCGATTATCGCTTTAGTTACCAATAGTTCACACTAGCTATAAAAACAACAGTCGCGCCAATCCCCCCCAGAATGAGCAATCACACCTATTTATGTATCTATAGGAGAGATCGACTTAACATAAGTATAGATAATTCCGAATTAGGGGATTACATCGTTTTCGATATCTGGAGGGTTTTATTTCCTAAATTCATCAACTCCTTTACGATTTTTATTAATTAATGGCGATAATCCCGTGAGAGGAAACTCATTGGGTAACATAAATGGAGGAGTTGAGCAGCAGTTTTGTTTATTTGATTCAGGGGTTCAATGTTTCATTTTTTGATATGCGGAATAACACCCAACCGCCGCTCCAAACCCCCAGATAATCCAGACCAACGGCGCCGGGCGAACCATGCCCCAAACCACCGAGTCTGTCAAACCATTTGTTATCAGTGCGACCTGGCTGGCGAGCAGGGCTGCCCCTGTGCTCAGATAAAGCCCCCCCGATTTCTGCTTTCCGTACCTGAACGTCCGCCAAGAGAGGTACAGCATCCCCAGCAGCACCGAGAGCCAGGCGACCAGTCCCGGGATCCCAAGGTCGACTGAGACCTGCATAAATAAATTATGGGCGTGGGGGATATAACCCGATGTGTATTGGTCGTAAGCATAAAATCCCTCCGCTGCTTCCAGGAAATTCCCCATCCCAACCCCGGTATAGGGGAAATCATGGACCAGAGCAAGGGCACGCGACCAGATCTCCAGCCTGCCTTCCAGCCCGCCGGTGGTGTTGCTGTATAAGAGAACTTCCAGGATGCGGTTGCTGCCGCTGAATATGATAAGGGCAAGCCCTGCGAGAGCGCAAAGAAAAAATACCACCCAGAAGCGGTGGTCAAACAAGGCTAATATGGTGAATAAACCCGCGGCAGACGCGACCCAGGTGCCGCGCGCCCGGGTCAGGATGATTATCACTATCATCAAGATAAAGGCCGCAGCGGATAAGAACCGTTCGTAATTGTTGATTTTCCTCCAGCGAAATAACAGCATGGATAAGGGGAAGGGTAGCAGCAAAACCAGGCTTCCAGCCATAACGCTGGGATTGGCGCTGTCTGATACCAGCAGGGTAAAATTTTTATAGAGGTATTCGGGGATAAAAGTGACTTTATCGAAACCCCACACTACGGACACCGGCGCGATCAGGGCAAGCCCAAGGCCTGCCGCGCTAAAACCGGTGAACATCAGCCGGATCCGGTTGTGGGTATTGCCCCAGTTCACAATTGCGTAGAACAGGGCGATCCCGGAAATGACCCGCCAGATCTGGGGGATGGTCTTATCCAGGATCGGGCTTGTATACACAGAAACCAGCATTGCCAGGCACAGTAAGGCTATCCCCCAATCTGCTGGAGTGCGCAGGGTCAGGTAACCGTATGCGACCAACCTGAGCATCCAGAATAATAGCGCCGCTAAGGCGATAACCGGCAGCAGCTGGAGCCAGAAAAAGCTGAAAGCTGAAAGAGCAAGCAGGAACCAGATTTCGAATGTAAGAATTTTTCTGGATGATTCTTGGATATTCAATTTCAGGTTAAATTAATCCTTCAGCATAAGAATTGCAGAAGAAAATCCATTCAGGAGGAAACGGATCAATTTTTGAATGAAGATACTATGGGTATTAAACTGCTTCTGTGACAGCCCTGATCACATTTTCAGTTTGGGAATGGGTCATGGTCGCAAACAGCGGGAGGGTGACCTCACGCGCTGCAGCCTCTTCTGTATTGGGCAGGGATATTTGCGGATAAAGACTTCTGTAGTAACTGAACTGGTGGATTGGCGGGTAGTGGATGCTGGTCTGGATGCCTGCAGACCGGAGCGCCTCCATGAACCCCTGCCGGTCGGATCCATCCGGAAGCAGGACCGGAAACAGGTGGTATGCGCCGGTAAAATCTGCCCTGGAAAGCAGGTCCCGGAATGGGAGCGTAAGCGGGAAGGTCTCGAAAGCCTGCCAGTATTTTTGGGTGATTTTTGCCCGGGCAGCGTTGTCCGCTGCGAGCTTCGCTAGCTGGGCGATCCCCAACGCGGAGCGGATTTCATCTATGCGGTAGTTGTAACCGAGCCCGGTGACATCGTATGAATAGGCATGCCCGTGGTGGCGGTCCCAGGTCCGGGTGGTCATGGCATGCGAACGAAGCGACCTGACTTGCTCAGCCAGGTCGTCCCGGTCGGTGACCAGCATACCGCCTTCGCCGGTGACCAGGTTCTTGTTTGAAAAGAAGCTGAAGCAGCCAATATCTCCCCAGGTGCCCAGATATTTCCCGTTCAAGATAGCGCCTGGCGCATGGGCTGTGTCTTCAATGATCGCCAGGTTGTGTTCGGCGGCTGCAGCCATAATCTCTTCCATCCGGCAGGTGTAACCGCCGTAGTGCATTACAATAACTGCTTTTGTTTGCGGAGTAATCACAGCTTCAATCGAATCGGGTGATATGGTCAGCTCATCTGGACCGAGTATGTCCGCAAACCGGACACGAGCGCCGCAGTATAAAGGTGCACTTGCGGTTGCGACAAAGGAAAGCGAGGGCAGGATCACTTCATCACCGGGGTGGATTCCAAGCGCCAGGCAGGCCAGGTGCAGCCCGGCGGTTGCGCTTGAAACTGCCACCGCGTGGCGGGCGTTCAAACTGGCGGCAAACTGACGCTCAAATTCTTCCGTCAGCGAACCCATTGTCAGCCAGCGCTCTTCCAGCACCTGCTGGACCGCTCGCTGCTCGGCTTTCCCGTAATTGATATCAGAAAGAGGCACTTTCCAGATAGTTTTATCCATGCTCAGTTGCCCGGGGGCAGGATTTCGTCCCGCAGGCGGTCAAAGTCCTGGACAGCCTGCTCGTAGTCTACCTGCCTGCCCAGATCCTGCCAGTAGCCTTCGAAAGGATACCTTTTAATTTTTTCGCCCGCTTTGATCAGCTTCGACACCAGGTCTGGAAAGTCGAGATAGCTGTTGTGTGGAATGTAGTCCAACACACGCGGTTCAAAGATGTAAATGCCCATACTCACCTGGAATGTGTAAGATGGTTTCTCGATATAACCGGTCAGCATGTTATCAATACCGGTCTCCAGAACGCCAAGATCGATGGAGACCTGCCTGGTTTTGGATGCGATGGTTGCGATTGATTCTGATTCGTAATGGAAGCGAATTAAACTGGTGAAATCCAGGTTGGTGAGGACATCGCCGTTTGTGACCATAAACGGGGCGTCCAGCCTGGAGGTGATCAGAGAAAGCGGACCGGCGGTTCCCAGCGGGGTCTCTTCCATGCTGTACTCGATCTTCACCCCCAGCCTTTGGCCATCGCCAAAGAAAACCCGCAGCAGTTCCGCTAGGTGGCCGACAGTCACGATAAACTCGTTCAGCCCGGCGGATTTTATCTGCTTGATCAGAATTTCCAGGATCGGCATGTCGCCAACCGGCAATAAGGGTTTTGGCAGTATTTTTGTATACGGCGCTAACCGTGTCCCTTTTCCGCCTGCAAGAATTACCGCTTTCATAAAATTTTTTCCAGTTCTTTATACAGCATACTGGTCCGGCTGGTAGAAGCTGGGATTCTCCCTGTACCAGTCTATCATTCTGGGCAACCCCGAATCCAGCGAGATCTGCGGACTCCAGTTCAACAATTCCATGGAAAGGCGGTTGTCGGAGACAAGCAGCTGAATTTCGCTCTTCTCCGGGCGCAGACGCTCCGGTTCGACTTCAATTTCCACCGGTTTTGCGATGATTTTGATAATCATATCCGCCAGCTCGGCAATGCTGACAGCTTTTCCAGAGCCCAGGTTGATGGTTTTTCCTTCAATGGCGGGGGATTCGGCTGATTTTAACAGGCCAGCAACTGTGTCGGAGATGTAGGTAAAATCCCGGCTGGATTGCAGGTTCCCCAATTTGATCACCGGGCTGGTCAAAGCCTGGGTGATGATCGCCGGAATTACAGCCCGGGTGGACTGCCTGGGACCGTAGGTATTGAACGGGCGCACAGTAACCGCCGGTAAACCATAAGACAGGTGGAAGCTCTCGACCAGTTTGTCAGCCCCGATCTTGCTGGCGGAGTAGGGCGACTGTCCCTGCAGAGGGTGGTTTTCATCGATGGGGACTGTTAATGCAGTCCCATAGACTTCACTCGAGGAGGTGTGCACCAGCCGGCCTGTCCGGCAGTGTTTGCATGCCTGGAGCACATTGAGCGTTCCAATCACGTTACTCTGAACAACCTCTTCCGGATGAATGTAAGAATAAGGGATGGATATTAAAGCCCCCAGGTGGAAAACGATCTGGACGCCGTCAACTGCTTTTATCAATGCCCCCAGGTCGCACAGGTCGCCCTGGATAATCTCGACGGCTGAAAGTGTATCCGGATCCAGGAAGCGTAACAGACCGGGGTCGCCGCGCGAATTGTAGCGGATAAAGGCCCACACCCGGGCGCCGCGCAGCAGCAATGACTCGACCAGAAAACTGCCAATAAATCCTCCCGCGCCGGTTACAAGAACAGTTTTACCTTTCCAAAAATCTTCGCTCATTTATTTTAACTTTTGCCTTATCAAAAATCGGGAGGGGGCGTTTACTTTGGGGTAACCGGGGTATCAGGATATTCCAGGACGGGCAGACCCTCAGGTTGGGCGGGCAGGGACTCGCTTCCCAGTTTACTGCGTAATTTCTCAATACCAGCGATCAATTTCTCCAGGTCACCCTGCCTGGCTGCCATTTCAAGTTCGTCCAGCCATTTCTTCACCTGTTGCGGCGAGAGTTGGGACAGGCAAATAGAGCAGGCGATCACCAGGGGATCAAGCGCTAACTGCTGGGAAAGGTTTTCCCCGAGGGGCTGGTCAGGGTTTATTTGAGGTTCGTATTGTCCGCGATTTTCTAACGCAGCAAGGACATCCGGGAAATAGACAGTCCGGGCAGTGGTTTTATAACAGATCTGGAGGATATTGTGGCGCATTTCCGGATCGATGTTGTGGATGGTGAAAATGATCAACCCGATGTCATACGATTCCACCAGACGGGGTATATCCCTGCTCCTGCCGATTACGTTTATACCCCCAATCCGGGTGTCTATTTTATAGAGGTCATCGTCCACAAAACCGACAACTTTGATCGTGTTGCGGTAATAGCCGTTCTGGAGCAGGGCAGAGACGTAGTGGCCGGTTTCCCCGCCCCCAATTATGATGGCGCGTTCCTGGGCTGGATTTTCAGCTCCTCTCCAGCCGATCCAGCGGGTCGCCAACCCGGTCACCAGCCTCTCCCGGAAACGCACGATTATATATCCGGTAAAGGAAATCCCTGCCGCCACAACGATCATCCCGGAAGGCAGCAAAGGCTGGTTATTCCAGATAGAAATGATTGCCCGGTAGGGATCCTGGGGATCCTGCATGATGATAAACTGGTTTATCAGCAGGGTGATAGCCAGGGCGATCCCCAATGGTACGAGCAGATCGAACACATCCACAATGGATGAACGCGACCAGTAAATCCGGTGGACCCCAAAAATCGTGCCGGTTAGGCTGAAAATCAATGCAAAACCAATCCCGAAGATGAAGGCGGTCCTGATACCGACATCCAGGGGTTCAATCGAGCGCCAGATCAAACCGGCGGCAGCGATCGCAAAAAATGTCACCAGCATGTCGACCCAAAACCAGCTGAAATTCCGGCGGAACAGATTTCGAATTGGGCCGACGATCAGGTTTTCCTCGGGAGGAGATTCAACCCGGAAGAGAGGGGTTAAAACCAGCATGGTATAGAAGATCACGTCCAGGTCGCCGAGGAAGGAGCGGTAGCGGACGTAAAGCTGGTCGAGGCGCAGCTTGCTGGGCAGCACTTCATCCATGTAAATTTGCATCACCTTTTTATGGGAGAGGCGGTTCTCTTCATCGTGGTACAGGACCGAGGCCGGGCTGGTGATGCCTGGGCGGACGGATAAAATTTCCTGGCGGGCATCCTCAGGCCAGTCACCCGCAATCTCCGGTATTTCAGGGCGCGGCCCGACCAGGCTCATCTCGCCCTTGAATACATTCCAGAGCTGGGGGAGCTCGTTCATTTTTGTAGCCCGCAGCCGGCGGCCAACCGGCGTGATGCGTGGGTCGTCCCGGGCAGTAATCTGGGACCCATTAAAATTATCGGGTTCATCTAACATCGTGCGCAGTTTGATTATGTTGAACTGCCGGCTGCCTTTTCCGGTCCTGAGGCCGCGGAAAAAAACCGGGCCAGGGGTATCGCGTTTGATGCGCCATGTCAGGTAAAGGAATAAGGGAGACAGCATAACCAGTAATATTCCGGAGACGGTAAAGTCAAACAACCGTTTAGCGAATTCGTCGAAACGGGACTGGTGAAGTTCGGATTTATTTCCCAGGATCGGGTCAATACTAACCGGGGTGATATTTTGAGTCATCCGATTTACGCCAGTTCAGATTCTGTATTGATGGGGCTGGCGAGAAAAAAAGGATTGCATAAAATATTGATATTAAGCAGTAGTAAATATATGATTAATTGCATATGAAGTATATCATATCACAGGAAGCACCCATTTTGCCCCTGCAGGTCTGGCGCAGCCTGCAAAGAAGGGGCCGTTCTTCATTTAAATATCAGGCCTAAATAATGGCTGTTAAAGATTTTTAGGCTTTCCAGGAGTGTACAGGCAGTCCAGGAAATTCTTATCAATCTGCGGGTGAGTGGAGGCGCCAGGGTAATCCGCCGAAAAATAAAGCGGTGCCCGGGAAACAGCCCTTTAATCTCAGATGGGTGGATCCCGCTCACCTGTTTGTTGGTGGGATTCAGCCAGAAGTCATACCACAGGATAATCCCGCCCGGTTTTTGGACTCTTATTATCTCCTCTGCGATCTTCTTTTTTAACCCACTGTCCAGGATCGATGAAAAAACGGTGGATTGGAGGACCAGATCAAACTGACCATTGGAAAATGGCAGGTCCTGCCCATCCGCATTGATAAGGGGTAAATTCATCAATCTAGTATTTGATCCCGCAAGCCGGTAAAAAAGGATATCGCACCTGTGTAATGTTTCCGGCGAGGCGCCTGCATGCAGTAATTCGAGGCTGGTGCCGCCGTAGCCGCAGCCCAGATCCAGGATCCTTAACCCTTCCAGGGATGGGATGCCGGCTTGCCGGAGAAGGGAAAGCATCTGCCTCTGGCGGCTCTGCAGGTTATAAAGGTGCGCGGGATTGAAGGGGGAATAATCCCTGCAGATGTTAAGATCCCGGTCGCGGCGTTCATATTCGCCCCGCAGGCGCTCGATATCGTCCGGGCAGGATTTTTTATTCTTTTCGGATAGATCCATTTTCCCATTCCGGCACGCAACCCCGTCTGTCACCCCAGCGGTTCCAGAAGCGGACCAGTCCCACCAGGAAGCCGGTCCCGAAGCTCAGATGCAGGCAGCTGAAAGCAACCGGCAGCAAGATAAGATGTTTCCAATCGCTCCTGGCAGTCGCCAGGATTGAAGCCGCTAGGTTCGCGGTTAAATATAATCCCACAACCAGAAGGAATAACCATCTCCCGTATTCGCTGAATAAGGAGAGCGCCCCGGTTAATAACAGGGCAAAAACAAACAGGGGCGGTACAAACTGGCGGTACATCATCTGGCGAGGATGTTTTTGAAGCACCCTGACTTTCCAGAAACCGTACTGGAAAAATTGGTTGAAAAGTGAGCGCAGAGTGCTGCGGCTGTAGTATTCTGCATTTACATCTGCAGCGAGCAGGATTTTTGCGCCGAGTGCCCGCAAGCGGTAATTGTATTCATCGTCCTGATCCCGCACCAGTTCCTCATCGTAAAGCCCTGACTTCCAGACAATCTCCCTTTTATATACCGGGAAAGGCACCGTATCGACCAGACCTGTAAAATCCTCCTTTGTTCGAAATGCGGAACCCCCAACTCCAAAAGGGGAACTCATCGCAATTGCAATCACCCGGGCAGTGAAGGTCTCGCCGATTGTAATAATCGAGCCGCCGACTCCATCGACATCCTCCGACTGCAGGTGGCGGACGGAGCTGGAAATGTAATCCTGCGATATCCGGCAGTGGCCGTCCACACGGGCGATGATCGCTCCCTTCGTTTCAGGTATTAGGGTATTCAAACCTGTTGAAACAATCCGGCCTGGGTTGTCGAATAGAAAAATGTTCGTATGCTTCGAGCGATACCTATCAACGATCTCTTGCGTACCGTCAGTGGAGATACCATCTGCGATCAGAATTTCCAAATCTGCGGAGGGATAATCCTGATCTAGGACCGCCTCAAGGCAGGCGGCAATTGAGCCGGCCTCATTTCGGATGGGCATTACAATGCTGACATTAGGAGTTTTTGAAAAAGTTTTAGCTGACATTTGCCGGTTGAATCACGGTCAGCGCGCTACAGGGTTTTCGAGTTGGGTTTCCAATTCCCTGAGGCGTTCTAATGCAGGCTTCCACCTGGAAAGCCGGTAATACACGATGGCGGACTGGATATCGCCCAGTTCTTCAGCGGTCTTGCCTGCATTCCAGCAGCCGTTATGGCCGGGGTCGCCATTGCGGCAGCTTTTCAGGTAAGCCTGCAGAGCCGCCGTCAGGTCTCCGTTTCTTCTAAGCATGACACCCAGTTTGTTCCAGCGTCGGCCGTCGCGCGGTTCGAGCCCTAAGCCCTGGATGTAGAAATCCAGCTTCTGCTGAGGTTTTAAGTCGCCCAGCCAGAACCAGCTGCTGCCAGACTCCGGTTGAGCCCGGTGGATGGTTTGGGCCAGCGCCAGGTCTTGCGGGTAACGGTTGTAAAGATAGCGGACCAATTCCGGGTCGCACTGGACTGCTTCAACCCAGTGCCGGTCCCGTTTATCCCGGTTGCCTTGCTGTTCCTCAATAAATCCCAAATACCAGGTTAGATGGCAGGGTTTATCCTCCCCGCGTTCCAGCACGGGGAGTTTGAAGAACTGGGGGTAAGCGGTGCCTTTTGAAGTAGCAAGCGCGGACAGCGCCGTACTGTTCAAGGACCAGTATCCGCTGATCTGGGTTAGATAAACCAGCACAGTCAATCCGGCAACTAGAACAAGTATTATGAGTGGGAGTCTGGATTTATTCAAAAAATTCTTCTCGGGTGTAACCTGAATTTAATGCCTTTTATTTTTCACATCAGGGGAAATTCTTGGCAGCCTTAAGCCGGGGGATTACAGAATTGGAAGGTGCTTTGTTTGGAGATAATTATTGAATATACTTATTGCTTGATATTCAATAGGTGAAAAAATATTGAAAAACACAACAGGAAAATACAAATTTATCGGCTTTCTCTGCCTGCTGCTGATTGGGGTGAATAATCCTGCCATTCCGAGGAAGGCTGCCCTCCCGGAAGGAGTCGTAAACGAAGACAATTTTTATTACGCATCTCCAACGGGCAGCCAGGATGGATAGCAGTTACTTATATCCCTGGACTCTAGCCACAACCCTGCTGCAGACCTCCATAGTCCCACCCGGAGATACAATCTGGCTGCAGGGCGGGACTTATGCGGGCCAGGTGGGGAACCGCTTGGCGGGCACTCCCGAACAGCCGG